>VOFK01001824.1_pt1 | contig 35564 bp, 54 predicted proteins | sample 5384121 | NCBI WGS metagenome assembly VOFK01 (sample SAMN12384730, study PRJNA508395) | human gut metagenome | isolation source: healthy gut J | host: Homo sapiens | reverse complement strand
TGTAAATAGCCATTTTTGAGAAGAACTTCTATCGCAAGGAAAAGTGATAGGTAAGAAAGCAAGTGAGATATTCCCTGAATCCATGCCCGAGTTTTTTTGCATTTCATCAAATAGCATTAGCAAAAACAAAGCAATAACATTCCCTTATTATTTCAGGAAAATAGATGCCTTTTTACGATATAGTACTCCGGGGAAATCCGCATAACAAAATGATAGACGTCTTTTTTGCCTGGACAGTACCGAACTACACAGAGCACAACAAAAATTAAGTACGATTAACAACAAACTTGCCATGTCACTCGATGTAGCCAATATCGTGCCGTGGAAATGGGACTTAACGAGCCGAACAATTCTTTGTGATATCAATAAACCGATAGAACTCAGTACCCAGGGAAAGGGTATAGCCGAGGAGCAACTGGCAGTGCCCGATATTCAATATTTCTCTAAAATATTTAAAGAAGACCGGAAACGGGTGGAACAAGCCTACAAAGATTTGATAGAGGGACGTTCAGAAAAAGTAAAAAGAAGAATATCGCGTAATCAACACTCACAAAGGCTTTCACAGGATAGAATGGGTGGAAGCACAAGCTGCTGTCGAAACCCGGGATGAAAACGGCAAGCCACTGACCTTGGTGGGGGTCTTCACTCATCATCACCGAACGAAAGAAAATGGAACAGGAGCCTGATCAACGCCAAAAACCGTGCTGAAGAATCCAACCGCCTGAAATCCGCTTTTCTTGCAAATATGAGCCACGAAATCCGTACTCCTCTGAATGCCATAGTCGGCTTCTCCGGAATATTGGCCTCGACCGAAGAGGAAGAAGAAAAACAAGAATATGTGAGTATCATTGAAAACAATAATATTTATTACTGCAACTCATTAGCGACATCCTTGATTTGTCAAAAATAGAAGCAGGCACATTGGATTTACATTACTCCAATGTCGAAATCAATGACTTAATGAGAGAGTTGGAAAACAGTTGCCAGTTGAAATTAAAGTCAGACAACGTAAAACTGGAATTTGTAGCTCCCGAAGAACCTTGTTTTGCAAACATAGAGAAGAACAGGTTATCGCAGTTAATTATCAACTTCGTCACAAATGCTATTAAGTTCACTAGCCAAGGCAGTATCCGATTTGGCTATGAACGGCAAAACAATGAACTTTATTTCTATGTGACCGACACCGGCTGTGGTATTCCCCAAGATAAGCTGGATAGCATCTTCGGACGTTTTGTCAAACTAAATTCTTTTGCACAAGGCACAGGATTAGGACTTTCAATCTGCCGTACACTCATCAACCACATGGGTGGAAAAATCGGTGTAGAATCCGAAGAAGGAAAGGGGTCACATTTTGGTTCACATTACCCTATAAGCAGATAGAAGCCATAGAAAAAGCTCCTCAAAAAAAAATTCAAAGTATTACAATCGCAAAAGATAAACTAATAATTCTAATTGCAGAAGACAATGAAAGTAATTACAAACTGTTCGAGTCGATACTAAAAATATGATTACCACTTAATACATGCCTGGGACGGGCAAGAAGCCGTAAATATGTTCAAGGAATACGATCCGCAAATTGTATTAATGGATATCAATATGCCTGTCATGGACGGCTACGAAGCAACCAAAGAAATACGTAAATATTCGGCCAAGGTACCGATTATTGCCATTACAGCCTTTGCATATGCTTCGGACGAACAACGGGTAATGGCAAGCGGATTTGACGGCTATATGCCCAAACCTATCAATGCACGGTTGCTTAAGGCACAGCTTATGGATATCATGCAGAAACGCATTATCTTATTGTAAAAGCAAAGGCTTAATAATTCAGCCACACCTTGAAAGCCGCTATCTTGTCTTTGCTGACTATGATTTTATCTTTAAATGGTGGCAGGACGTGTACAACCGCCTTACCTAAAAAATAGGGTTTCGATACGCTGAATGGCATCTACCGAAACAAGTGTCTGACGATTGGTCCGAAAGAAGACATCAGGATTCAATTGTTCGCAGAGTTTATCCAAAGCAAAGTCCAGAACATATTCTCTATTATTCTTGGTAACTACAAAAGTGAGCTTGTTCTCCGAATAGAAATAGGCAACATCACTTACCGCCAAAGTAAAAGTTTATTACCGGAAGAAATAAGAAATCGGGTGCGATATTTTTTTATTCTCTACCACCGGAAGCCTTTCTGCGTATCAGACAAACTTTCCAACACCTCCAGTATCCGGCTCTCCCGATTAAAATCACGGATATATTTCTCTGTGAGACTCTCGAAACGTTCGATAGTCTGCAATAAACGTTCCTGATGAATCGGTTTCAGCAAATAGTCAATGCTATTCACCGCAAAAGCACGGACAGCGTACTCGTCATAAGCGGTGGTAAAAACAATCATACTATCCGGCCGAGCTTTTCAATCAACATAAATGAATTGCCGTCCGTCAACTGAATATCCAAAAATAAAAGTTCCGGATGAGGATTCACATGAAACCATTCAACGGATTCTTCGATAGTACCGGGCAGAATCATCACCTCCCAATCCGGGCGAAGCGACTGTATCATCTCATGTAGCAAACGTGCCGCCGGCACTTCATCTTCTATTATTGCAGCTTTTATCTTATTCATGAAAGCAAGGGAATTTTTACGGTAAATTTATCAGACTCATTTTCTATCACAATATCCTGATTACAAAGGAGAGCTTATAACGGGCGGAAAGATTTTTCAGCCCCATTCCCGAAACGACTCCGCATTTTTTTGGCCGAATCGGATTACAGATTATCAGAGTCGGAGGTTCTTCTACATTACACAGCTCGATAACCATTGGTTTCCCCGAATGGATCACATTATGCTTGATTACATTTTCGACCAATAGCTGAAGCGTCAAAGGCGGCATCTTCATCTCTTTCCACTCATCCGGCACATTGTTGTGGACATAAATGCAATCACCCAAACGAACTTGATGAAGAAAAATATATGAATCAAGAAAACCAAGCTCATCCTGCAACGTCACCAATCGCTGATTCTGACACTGGAGAGTATAACGATATACGTCGGAAAGATGTTGTGTGAAGAGTTCTGCATTTTTAGGATTATATCTGATTTCTGAAATCAACGTATTCAAACTATTAAACAGAAAATGGGGGTTTAGCTGGTTTTGAAGAGCTGTATAGCGTGCTATGTTATTTTCTTCCTGCAAAGCAGCCGCCTGTTTCTGCAATTTGAGGGTATGCTGCATAGAACGGTTGGCAAGCAGCAAACCTAAAATCACCAGTTCCACCAACCAAACTAATATCAAGATACGCCACCCGCCATTAGGAAAAACAAAAGGATGTGAAGCACCGACCAAGAATTTGGCAGTTACCAACAATCCATAATTGAGCAGAAAAAACATCAACATCACCATTGTATAAATAAAAATCAGTTTCCAACGACGATGAATATTCACCGAATACTGATTATCTACCCACGTAGTCAGCCGAATAGTAGAATATCCGAGCAAATTGAACGCAAGAATAAAAAACAGAAACATTCCTACCGAATATAACGCATCCGATACTCTATCGGAAAGTTCCGCATAGTTGGCTAGCAGGAAAAAAGAGAAAACGCCTAGCCCTGAAAACAGCGCACTATATGATATACGGTTCAATTTTATATTCATACGATTCTTTTCACACAAAGTTACTGCTTTTTAGCGATAATCATAACTATGGAGCGCTTTTATTAATTCCGAATAATGTCCTTGTGCAGCAGCTTTTGCCTGTACATAGTTCACCTGCGAAGTCTGCCGATAGGTTTGCGCATCAATCACTTCCACCACCGAAACTTTTCCTTCATTGTAGCGTTCTACTGCTTTTGCCTCATTTTCTTCTGCTTTAGCCAGCGAACTTTCACTCAAACGAACACGTTCAATAGCCTGTGACAATGCCTTACGCGCTACACTCACTTCTAATTCCACCCGGTCTACGACTTTATTTAGATTATCTTCCGCCATTCCGATACGAAAGGAAGAAACACGCTTCTCGCTTCTCCGTTTTCCCCATTCAAAAATAGGAACGGACACTTTAGCATAAACAGCGTAGTTTGGGTCTAAATCTTTCTTGAAATTGTATCCGGGAGATGAATAGCTACCTTCTACCCCACATAGAATTGAGGTTTGAATTGCGAATCATTCAGTTTTTTTGTGCTCTCAGCAATACGAATTTTGTCATAAGCCATTTGTATTTCCGGACGTCCCATCCCGGTAGATAACCACAGAGAATCGCTGACAACTACTATCGGTATCTGCGCATCCAACTCCGTAGGCTGTTCCAGCCGGACACCAATCATTGAGTTTAATGCCATTCTGCCTGTTTCAAAATTACTTTGCGCCTGAAGTAATTGATATTCCGCTTCATTTAACTTCACTTCTGCCATTAACAGGTCCTGTGGGTCAACGAGTCCTACTTCTACCCTTTCTTTTTATTGTTTTAACCAAGGCTGCTATCGAATTACGAAAGTCTTCGGCGACATCAACAATTTCCTGCCGAGCAACGGCACTCCAATACTGAATATCCGTTTGGTAACAAACAGCATCATTCAGTGCTTTCGCCTGATTACCGACCAAGGCCTGCTGATGTTGCGCCATACGGATGGACTCCAGTACACGCCCTCCCGTATAAACCGGTTGTAAAATAGACAGAGAACCTCCCATAGTTTAAATTCTTTCCTTCCACTGTTTTCGACAACCCTATGGAAGGAATATCCAAAGTTAGTTCCATAGATTTCCGGTGTATTGAAAACTGGCAGCACCGGAAAGTTTCGGTTTCAAATCGGCACGTGCAGATTTCTCTACTTCCATACTGGCAGCGATATTCTTTTCCGCTGCTTTCAAATCGTGATTATAGTCCAATGCCATAGTCCGATATTTCTCCAGCAATGTGCTTTGTTGTGCAAGAACCGGCAAAGACAAAAAGACGAAAGTACAAAACAACAGGCTAAATATTCCTTTTCTCATCTTTATTTTCCTTTTACTTTATAAAACATGGAATATAAGGCGGGGGTGACAAAAAGCGTTAATCCCGTAGCAAATGTCAATCCGAAAATTATAGTAACAGCCATTCCCCCGAAAGCAACATCAAACAACAATGGCACCATACCGAAAATCGTTGTTGTAGCAGCCATTAATACAGGACGGGTTCGGGAAACAGTAGCCTCAACAATGGATGTATATAAATCAATTCCACTCCGATGTTGAACATTTATCTCATCAATCAGCACAATTACATTTTTGATTATCATCCCAAGCAAACCTAACCAGCCGGCTATCGGAAAGAATCCAAAATCAAACCCTGTCAGCAACATACCAACAGCAATTCCTATCAAAGACAAAGGCAGAATGCAAAGAATGATAACCGGCTCGCGGAAATTGCCGAACAAGGCCACCAAAATGACTATCAATGCAAGAAATGCCAACGGAAAATATTTCGCAATAGCCTGCATCGCCTCCCCTTGATCTTTATATTGAGAATCCCAAAAGAAGGTATATCCTTCCGGTAAGTGGATTTTCTCTATTTCTTTCCGTATTTCTCCATGTACCTCGGACATGGTGTAGCCCGGTTTCACCCCACACATGGCAGCCATTGAAAGTTGCCGGTTATATGTCCGTACCTGAGGAAATTCCCAACTTCTTTCTATTCGTTCCGTGACCTGCGAAAGCGGAGCCGATCTTTCTCCATTCCAAATTGAGAAATCTCCCAATGCATTGACATCAGTAATATCCACATCACCTGATTTCAACAAAACGGGTACCTTTTTCTCATCATCCCGGTAGATACCAACAGGCAGACCGTCATTGATTGATTTCACTGATTGCATCATCGAAGCCTTGGTGATACCTAATGCACCCGCCTTCACAGGATCATAAACCGGGCGAATTACCAACGACATATTTCCCCATTCATTACGTGCATCCGCTACTTTGGGATTTCGTCGCATCACTTCAATAGCTTGTCCCACCAATGAATCAAGTACAGCAGGGTCCGGGCCAAGAAAACGGGCTTCAATGACGGCCTCCGTCAAAGGACTCAATTCAAACTTATTCACTTTAATCAGAGGTTCGGGATATTTCAGCGAAATCGAATCTTGTAACCGGGTATGCAACTGACGGGAAAGTTCTGACGTTTTACATTTTACCAATATTTGTGCATAATTGGACTGAGGTCCAAAAAGATACATTAGACAAGTAATAACGTGGCGGAGTTCTTCCTATATAAGTAGATACTATTTCCGTTTCCTCCTGCCCACGGATATATTCCGACATTTCCATTACCTGACGGTCCGTTTCTTCTATTTTTGTCCCTTCGGGTAACCATACATCCAATGTGAAGTACTGTTTATCCAACGCCGGCATAAACACCTTGGGAATAAACTTGAAACTCCAAGCCGCTAGCAACATCATCACAACCATGCATCCTATTGTTGCATACCGATGACAAATCACCCACCTCAATGCTGTACGAAACTTATCATAATATTTACCTGCAAAAAGAGCATCCTTTAGTTCGTCGGGTCTTGGCCGACGAACAAACTCCTGAATGAAGAAAGGAGTCTGCGTCAGCGCAAAGACCCAACTGAACATCAGCGAAACGCCGATAACTACAACTAAGGATGACAACAACTCACCGGTTATATGCGGTGAATAATATATAGGTAAAAAAGTTAAAATTGCGATAATTGTTGCCGCTAATAACGGTAATGCAGTTGAGGAACAAGCTCGCATTATGGCCACTCGCTTGCGCATCCCCCGTTGCATATTGACTAATGCCGAATCGGATACTACAATAGCATTATCCACCAGCATTCCCATTGCAATAATAATTGCAGCCAGTGACATACGCTGCAAAGCTATCCCTTGAGCCAACATCACAATCAGCGTTGCAAAAATGGAAAAGACCAGACCACTACCTATCAGGATACCATTTTTGAATCCGATAAAAAACAACAGAATGGCAACTACCGTCACAACGGAAATTATCAAATTCCAGATAAAACCTTGATTTGCCACAGCCGACTCGTAACCTTGGTCGTAAATTGTCTGTAACTCAAAGCCTTCGGGCATTGTCTCCGAAAATTGCTCAATTTTACCTTTTACAGCTTCCGCCATATTTACGACATTCCCAGTCGGTACGGTAGATATGGCAATACCCACCGCGGGACTCCCATTAATCCGCATTTTATTGCTCGGAGGCGTCTGATAACTTTCCTTAATCTCTGCAATATCCGCCAATCGAAAATGCTCTCCCGTACGTGATACGATAGTCAGATTCCGGATATCATCCAAAGAATAAAAATTTCCGGTAGATTCAATCCGTATTCTGTTTACACCGCATCAATACCTCCTGCATCTACTACTCTGTTTTGGGCCTCGAAAGCACGGGAAATATCCGAAGGAGTAATACCGCTTCGCGCCATGACGGAAGGGGTGAGAATAACATCAATCGTCGGAGGTTGTACACCATAAATTTCGACCTTGGCTACGTCCTTTACTTTCAACAGTTCGTTTTTAATGAGTTTTGCCTGATCTTCCAGTTCCCGATACGAATATCCTTCACCAGTCAGCCCATAAAAGACACCCAACACATCGCCAAAGTCATCGTTTACTACGGACGGACCTGCGTCAGCCGGTAGCTTAGATTGTACATCATTAACCTTCCGACGGAGTTTATCCCACAGTTGCTGCATTTCATCCGCACGAATTTCCTTCTTCACATAAACCGTTATCTTGGAAAGTCCTGCCCGGTTTTCTGTTTTAAGATAATACAATTCACCTAAAGACTGTATGGATTCTTCCAGCACATCAGTCACTTGTGATTGTACCTCGGAAGGAGAAGCACCCGGATATGGAGTTAATACCAATGCCTGTTTTATAGTGAACGGAGCATCTTCCAGCTTTCCCATTTTGACATAGGAAAGTAGTCCTCCTCCTAAGACTAATAGTAAGAGCAGAATAGTCACCGACCTTTTTCTGCAAGAAATATTTCACAAACTTCATACTTCCAAATTTACTTTTGAGCAGTGACCGGCATTCCTTGTTTCTGAGCCATGATTTCTACAGATGTTCCTTCTGAAAGGAAACGCAATTTACTGACAGCTACCGTTTCTCCAGCCTGTAATCCACCTTTCACTTCCACTTTCCCATTCGGAAGTAATTCACCTAAAACAATCTTTCTTTTCGAGACTTTTCCGGCAGCATTATCTACCGTCCAGACATAATCTCCTTCAGTAGGACGATGATTGAGAGCAGTTTGCGGTATGGTTATCATGGATGTCGTTGAAGAAGAAGGAAGATCAAGCAAAACCTTTCCGAAACGCCCGCCGGCCATTCACCCTGTTTATTGGGTAATAATGCCGTCATCAGGAAAGACAGGTTATTCCGGGTAGTACTTTTGGAAATTTCTACCACTTTCGCCGGATATACAACATCAGAACCTATATCAAAGCGCACACTTACTTCTTTGATTTCTCCGGCCTGAAGTGCAATATCCTGTGTGACATAAGCTTTTCTATCTTTAATTGAGTAATATCAATAAAGGAGATGACAGGTTGAGTCGCTTTCACATCCTGATATTTCTCGATATACACTTCCCCGACATATCCGTCAAAAGGTGCAATCAACTGCGTATCATGTAACTCATTTGTCGCTGTCTCAAAAGCAGTCTTAGCAGAAGTATAATCCGCACGTGCTTTTTCATAAGCGCTGGCAGATAAATTATTTTTCTCATACAACACTCTTATCCGTTCAAATTCCGCTTTTGCCTGATTATAGATAGCCTCTGCACGTTCTTTACGGATACGGAAATCACGAGAGTCTATTTCAGCAATGATATCCCCACGCTGATAATAGTTACCGGCATATACCTCAAAACGGTCAATAGGACCGCCTACCCGAAAAGATAGTTCCGTCTCCTTGAATGGTTTCGAAATAAACGAAAACTCACGTTCCGAGGAAGGAACCGACATTTCTACTTCTGCCACTTTTATCCGTATTGATTCATCAGTCCTCTTTTCTCCTGTTCCGCACGATGCAAACAGGCAGATAAAAAAGCATACACATTGAATAATTAGTCGTTGTCATTCTATTCTACATTAGTTATATTATCAACGGTACGAAAATAGAGGAAACAAAGAAAAGCGCCCAACTTTAAATTTCCGAAACCGAAAAAGGAAAGGCTCAAACGGAAAAAGAAAAGATGAAAATCTGAGCCTTTTATACTACTTATGTGTTTCCTTACTATCTTTGCAGCTCAAACAAATATTACTAATCTCATTTATGACCGAAGAAAAAATACATAACGACCGTTCCGGTAGCTGGTGGGCATTAAGTCCATTGTTCGTGTTCCTCTGCCTCTATCTGGTAACTTCCATTCTCGTCAACGACTTCTACAAGGTACCTATCACTGTCGCTTTTCTTGTTTCTTCCTGCTACGCGATTGCTATCACGCGCGGCTTGAAACTGGACCAGCGGATTTACCAATTCTCCGTAGGAGCTGCCAATAAGAATATCCTCCTGATGATATGGATATTCATTCTCGCCGGTGCCTTTGCGCAAAGTGCCAAACAAATGGGTGCTATTGATGCCACCGTCAACCTGACTCTGCATATTCTTCCCCGACAATCTGCTGCTAGCAGGAATATTTATAGCCGCCTGCTTCATCTCCCTATCCATAGGAACCAGTGTAGGAACAATCGTTGCCCTCACTCCTGTTGCCGTAGGACTAGCCGAAAAGACAGAGATTGCTCTCCCATTCATGGTGGCAGTTGTTGTCGGAGGGTCTTTTTTCGGAGATAATTTATCGTTTATCTCCGACACTACAATCGCCTCAACAAAAACTCAGGAATGTGTGATGCGTGATAAGTTCAGGGTAAATTCCCTGATTGTCGTCCCGGCAGCTATTATCGTGCTGGGTATTTATATTTTCCAGGGATTGTCCATCACTGCTCCCACCCAAGTACAGACTATCGAATGGATAAAAGTTATACCTTATATAATAGTATTGGGAACAGCCGTTGCCGGAATGAACGTTATGCTCGTATTAATCATAGGTATCCTGACAAGTGGTATTATCGGTATTACTACCGGAAGTTTTGATGTGTTCGACTGGTTCGGAGCTATGGGAACAGGCATTACGGGCATGGGCGAACTGATAATCATTACTTTACTGGCCGGAGGAATGCTTGAAACAATCCGCTACAATGGTGGTATTAACTTTATTATCCGGAAACTAACCCTCCACGTCAACGGAAAGCGGGGAGCGGAACTAAGTATTGCCGCTTTAGTAAGTATCGCCAACTTATGTACCGCCAACAACACAATAGCCATCATTACAACAGGACCGATAGCCAAAGATATCGCACAGAAATTCCACCTCGACCGTAGAAAGACCGCAGCATCCTTGATACTTTCTCCTGTCTGATACAAGGAATTATCCCCTACGGAGCACAAATGCTGATTGCTGCCGGATTAGCCAATATCTCTCCTATCAGTATCATCGGCAATCTCTATTACCCGTTCACCATGGGAGCTTGTGCCTTGCTCGCCATCCTGTTCCGATATCCGAGGAGGTATTCGTAAGGAAAAAGAAGGAATATTTGTCAATCAAAAGAAAAGCCGTATCTTTGCGCCCGCTATTACGAGTTAGTAGCATAATTCAAATCATTAATTAAAAACAATTATTAAAAATGGCAACTAGAATCAGATTGCAGAGACACGGACGTAAAAGTTACGCGTTTTATTCAATTGTAATTGCAGACAGCAGAGCACCACGTGATGGTAAATTTATTGAGAAGATTGGTACTTTACAACCCTAACACCAATCCTGCTACAGTAGATTTGAATTTCGACGCTGCATTGGCATGGGTACTGAAAGGTGCACAGCCAAGTGACACTGTACGTAATATCCTTTCTCGCGAAGGTGTATACATGAAGAAACATCTTCTTGGCGGTGTAGCAAAAGGCGCATTCGGAGAAGCAGAAGCAGAAGCTAAATTCGAAGCTTGGAAAAGCAACAAACAGTCAGGTCTGGCTACTTTGAAAGCTAAACAAGACGAAGCTAAGAAAGCTGAAGCCAAAGCACGCCTGGAAGCAGAAAAAGAAAATCAACGAAGTGAAAGCAAAAAGCACTGCTGAAAAGAAAGCTGCTGAAGCTGCTGAAAAAAGCTGCCGCTGAAGCACCTGCAGAAGAAACTAGCTGCTCCGGCAGAAGAAGCTCCTGCAACAGAAGCTGCTGCTGAATAAATTCGGCAGATTCCGAACAAGAAACAAGGAAAAGCTATAAATCCTCTCCGGTTCGCCGGAGGGGATTTTTTTGTTTCAACACGAGAGAAACTGAGGTTTTATACAGAGACCTGATAATCTACAAATAGCAGATTCTATGTTACGTCATGTGAAATTATCCTCTTTATGCTATAAAACATAGTAAATTATTTCTCCTATTTAGAATAAAATTCCTTTCTTTGCATCAGCATAGTTCAGCACAGTTATCAATAATAAATAAGGATGAGACGAACTGATAAGAAAAGCAACATTCGGCCAACACTCGAGCAAAGTCACACAATTGGCAGACACGCTCAGCCAGGCAATCTCCATGAAAGAATTTCGTGAGGGAGATTCCTTGCCTTCTATCAATCAGTTAAGTGCACAATATGGAGTATCACGGGATACTGTTTTTAAAGCCTTTCTGGATTTACGCGAACGGGGTCTGATAGACTCTACACCGGGAAAAGGATACTATGTGACCAGTCAGGTAACCAATATCCTATTATTACTTGACGAATATACTCCTTTCAAAGAGGCCTTATACAATAGTTTCATAAAACATTTGCCTATCAACTATAAAGTAGATTTGTTATTCCACCAATACAATGAACGGCTTTTCAATACTATCATCCGTGAATCCATAGGAAAGTATAAAAAATATATAGTGATGAACTTCGATAACGAAAAGTTCAGCACAGCTCTGAATAAAATCAATCCTTCCAGGTTATTACTCCTTGATTTCGGAAAATTTGAGAAAGATAAATACTCGTATATCTGTCAGGATTTCGATGATTCATTCTATCTAGCATTATTTACACTAAAAGAAAGAATGCAGAAATATCTTCAAATCGTTTTCCTGTTTTCTAAAGGTTTGAAACACCCTCAGAGTAGTAAGGAGTATTTCACACGTTTCTGTGAAAAAGAAGGCTTCTTGCATGAAATACAGGAAGATATCGAGAACCTGACGGTCCGCAAAGGGACTGTATACATTGCTATCAAACAGCAAGATGTAGTAAAGGTAGTAAAACAAGGAAGATTGGCAGGACTGAAATGCGGAAAAGATTTCGGTCTGTTAGCATATAATGATATTCCTTCATACGAGGTCATCGACGAAGGAATTACTTCATTAAGTATTGACTGGGAAATGGTGGGAAATGAAGCGGCAAACTTCGTACTCAACAATGTCCCGATACAAAAAAAAGTACATGCCTACTGAAGTGCGACTTCGAAAGTCACTCTGATTTTTTTTGCCGCACAATCAGCACAGCTCAGCACAGATGTTATTTACTAAATAAAAAAATTAAGAAACCATGAAAAAGTATCCGAAAATCGGGATTCGTCCCACTATCGACGGTCGCCAGGGCGGCGTTCGCGAAAGTCTTGAAGAAAAGACAATGAACCTTGCCAAAGCAGTAGCCGAATTAATTAGCAGTAATCTGAAAAACGGTGACGGAAGCCCTGTGGAATGCGTGATTGCCGATAGCACTATCGGTCGTGTTGCTGAAAGCGCAGCCTGTGCTGAAAAGTTCGAAAGAGAAGGTGTAGGTTCTACTATTACCGTAACTTCTTGCTGGTGCTACGGTGCGGAAACTATGGATATGAACCCTCATTACCCGAAAGCTGTATGGGGATTCAATGGAACAGAGCGTCCGGGAGCAGTATATCTTGCAGCAGTATTGGCAGGACACGCACAAAAAGGACTTCCTGCATTCGGCATTTATGGACATGACGTACAGGATTTGGACGATAACAGCATTCCCGAAGATGTAGCGGAAAAAATTCTTCGTTTTGCACGCGCCGCACAGGCAGTAGCTACTATGAGAGGAAAATCTTACCTGTCGATGGGTAGCGTATCCATGGGTATTGCCGGTTCTATCGTCAATCCTGATTTCTTCCAGGAATATCTGGGAATGCGCAATGAGTCAATAGACCTGACAGAAATCATCCGCCGCATGGAAGAAGGTATTTATGACCACGAAGAATATGCCAAAGCAATGGCATGGACAGAAAAGCATTGCAAAGTAAACGAAGGCGATGACTTCAAAAAATCGTCCCGAAAACGTAAAAACCGCGAAGAGAAAGATAAAGACTGGGAATTTATCGTGAAGATGATGATTATCATGCGCGACCTGATGACCGGTAATCCTAAACTGAAAGAAATGGGCTTCAAAGAAGAAGCATTAGGCCACAATGCTATTGCAGCCGGTTTCCAAGGACAACGCCAATGGACTGACTTCTATCCTAATGGCGACTATCCCGAAGCTCTGCTGAATACTTCCTTCGACTGGAACGGTATCCGCGAAGCATTCGTGGTAGCTACCGAAAACGATGCCTGCAACGGTGTGGCCATGCTATTCGGACATTTACTGACCAACCGTGCACAAATATTCTCCGATGTACGTACTTACTGGAGCCCCGAAGCTGTGAAACGTAACCGGCAAAGAACTGACAAGGCTGGCCGCCAACGGTATTATCCACCTTATCAACTCCGGAGCAACAACCCTAGACGGTTCGGGACAATCATTGGATGCAGAAGGAAATCCGGTAATGAAAGAACCATGGAACCTGACTGACGCAGATGTAGAAAACTGCCTCAAAGCAACGACCTGGTATCCGGCAGACCGCGATTACTTCCGTGGCGGCGGTTTTTCATCTAATTTCTTGTCAAAAGGCGGTATGCCTGTAACTATGATGCGTCTCAACCTGGTCAAAGGCCTTGGTCCCGTTCTTCAAATTGCAGAAGGTTGGACTGTCGAGATCGACCCGGAAATCCACCAAAAACTGAATATGCGTACCGACCCTACTTGGCCTACCACCTGGTTCGTTCCGCGCTTGTGCGACAAACCGGCATTCAAAGATGTATATTCAGTAATGAACAACTGGGGAGCCAACCATGGAGCAATCAGCTACGGTCACATTGGACAAGACCTGATTACCCTTGCCTCTATGCTTCGCATCCCTGTTTGCATGCACAATGTAGAAGAAGACGAAATTTTCCGCCCGGCTGCATGGAATGCATTCGGTATGGATAAAGAAGGAGCAGACTATAGAGCTTGTGCAACTTACGGTCCTATCTACAAATAATTTTCAGGCACGGATTACGCTGTTGCTTTCATATTTCTAAAAGCCGTGTAATCCGTGCCTGCAATGACAATCCCCTGCAAGGAAACCTTACCGGGGGAGTATGTCCCTAAATGCCTATTTTTCTAACCTATTTTGAGTTACTATTATTATAAATAATTTATCTTTGCAATCATGATAACTAACGAACATATCGAACAGTTCATTGAACAAGCACATCGCTACGGTGATGCAAAACTTATGCTTTGCAGTAGCGGAAACCTTTCCTGGCGGATTGGTGAAGAAGCATTAATTTCCGGTACAGGTTCTTGGGTTCCTACCCTTGGCAAGGAAAAAGTCTCTATCTGCAATATAGCAAGCGGAACACCGACTAATGGTGTAAAACCTTCTATGGAAAGTACTTTCCATTTGGGTATTCTCCGCGAACGCCCGGATGTAAATGTGGTACTTCACTTCCAGTCGGAGTATGCCACGGCTATCTCCTGCATGAAAAACAAGCCGACTAATTTTAATGTAACAGCAGAAATTCCCTGCCATGTAGGTTCAGAAATACCTGTGATTCCATATTATCGTCCCGGCTCACCCGAACTGGCCAAAGCAGTAGTTGAAGCCATGTTGGAACACAACTCCGTCTTATTGACCAACCACGGACAAGTTGTCTGCGGAAAAGACTTTAATCAAGTGTACGAACGAGCTACCTTCTTCGAAATGGCTTGCCGTATTATTGTTCAGTCCGGAGGCGATAATTCAGTATTGACACCGGCAGAAATAGAAGATTTGGAAATCTATGTATTAGGAAAGAAAACAAAATAGTATCCGTACATACCATACCATGAAAGACAACATTAAAAACACATACTTAGCAGCAGACTTTGGAGGAGGTAGCGGACGAATTATCGCCGGCTCCCTTCTTCAGGGAAAGCTGGAACTGGAAGAAGTTCACCGCTTCTCCAACCGTCAGGTAAAATTAGGAAATCATGTCTACTGGGATTTTCCTGCCCTATTCGAAGACATGAAAAACCGGACTGAAGCCTGGCTGCCCAAAAAGGATATACCGTCAAGGGGAATTGGTATCGACACGTGGGGCGTAGATTTCGGATTGATTGATAAAAATGGAAATTTGCTAAGTAACCCTATCTGTTACCGGGATGCAAGAACAGACGGAATGCCGGCAAAGGTATTCAAGGTTCTGGATGAACAGCAACACTATACTACTACCGGAATACAGGTCATGGCTATCAACACGCTATTCCAACTTTATAGTATGAAACAGAACCGGGATCCCCAATTAGAGATTGCCCACCAACTTCTGTTCATGCCCGACCTTTTCAGTTACTTCCTGACCGGAATAGCCAATAATGAATATTGCATCGCTTCCACTTCGGAATTACTTGACGCAAAACGACGAAACTGGTCACAAGAAACAATTCGTGCATTAGAACTTCCCGAGCATCTGTTTGGTGAAATTATCCAACCGGGAACTATCAGAGGTACTTTAAAAGAGGATATTGCACGGGAAACCGGACTGGGTGCAGTAGATGTAATAGCCGTAGGTTCTCATGACACAGCCAGTGCCGTTGCAGCCGTTCCGGCGACAGAAACTCCTATCGCTTTTCTAAGTTCCGGTACGTGGTCGCTTTTGGGCGTTGAAGTCAATGAACCGATATTGACAGAAGAAGCACGGAAAGCCGAATTCACCAATGAAGGAGGTGTTGGAGGCCGCATCCGCTTCCTGCAAAATATCACAGGACTATGGATTCTACAACGCTTCTTGATGAGTGAATGGAAAGCACGTGGAGAAGAACAACATTATGATACAATCATACCACAAGCTGCCGAAGTGGAAACTGATACAATCATCCCTGTTGACGCTCCGGAATTCATGAATCCGGAAAATATGGAGACTGCTCTTATGAATTATTGCCGGGATCACTCTCTGCACATACCTCAAAGCAAAGCGGAAACCGTTAAATGTGTACTCCAATCATTAGCATTCAAATACCAACAGGCAGTAGAAAAGCTTAACCATTGTCTCCCCTCCCCGATCCGCCAATTAAACATCATTGGAGGAGGTTCGCAGAATAAATTACTCAACCAGCCTTACAGCCGATGCACTCAATATCCCTGTTTACGCTGGTCCTGTCGAGGCCACTGCCATAGGTAATATTCTGACAGAGGCAATGGCTAAGGGAGAAATTTCCGACCTCCGGGAATTAAGAGAGATTGTAAGCCGAAGTGTCACACCTCAAGTATATTATCCTAAAAAATAAAAAGTATATGGAAACACCTAAAACCGGTTATCAGGTCCAATCTTACAGCGTCCCAGTCAAAAGATATTGTCAGACTCTTGACTTACGCGATTCTCCGGAATTGATTGCCGAATATCGTAAAAGACATAGTCAAGCGGAGGCATGGCCTGAAATCCTTGCAGGTATCCGGGAAGTAGGCATCCTCGAAATGGAAATCTATATTCTTGGCACACGCTTGTTTATGATTGTCGAAACTCCCCGTTGACTTCGACTGGGACACAGCAACGGCACGCCTGAATACTCTTCCCCGCCAACAGGAATGGGAAGAATACATGTCTATCTTCCAGCAGGCTGCTCCGGGAATGAGTTCGGCTGAGAAATGGAAACCAATGGAGAGAATGTTCCATCTATATAATACCTAAAATATCCCAAAAGAACCATGAAACACATCAAACAGTCCATCCTGTCAAAAGATGGCATCAATTATCTTATCCCTTTTATTCTCATCACTTCTTGTTGTTTTGCGTTATGGGGATTTGCAAACGATATCACCAACCCAATGGTAAAGGCATTTTCCAAAATCTTCCGGATGAGTGCTACCGACGGAGCGTTAGTACAAGTCGCTTTTTATGGAGGCTACTTTGCCATGGCTTTTCCTGCTGCCATGTTCATCCGCAAATATTCTTATAAAGCAGGTGTTCTACTAGGTCTTGGTCTGTATGCTTTTGTGAGCATTCCTATTCTTCCCTGCTAAAATGACAGGAGAATATTACCCGTTTCTGATAGCTTACTTTATCTTGACTTGCGGACTCTCATTTCTGGAGACAAGCTGTAATCCATACATTCTTTCTATGGGAACAGAAGATACTGCCACAAGACGTTTGAATCTTGCCCAATCTTTCAACCCAATGGGATCATTACTCGGATGTTTGTAGCCATGCAATTCATTCAAGCCAAATTACATCCAATGGGTACTGAAGAACGTGCTTTACTCAATGAGAGTGAATTTCAGGCAATCAATCAAAGAGAGCGATCTTGCAGTGCTAATCGCCCCTTATCTTATCATCGGTCTGATTATCGTAGCTATGCTTCTCTTGATACGATTCGTCAAAATGCCAAAGAACGGAGATCAGAATCACAAAATAGACTTCTTCCCGACATTAAAACGCATTTTCACCCAAACACGTTATCGCGAAGGAGTGATTGCTCAGTTTTTTTATGTAGGTGCACAAATCATGTGCTGGACTTTTTATAATCCAATATGGTACCCGCCTGTTTATGTCACCGGAATTCGGCATGGACGAAAAGAAGTGCGGAAGTGCTTTCGCAGCAATACAATATCATAGCAATGATTATTTTCTGTATCAGCCGTTTCATCTGTACCTTCATTCTGCGTTATCTGAATGCAGGAAAATTATTAATGATTCTGGCTATTTTCGGAGGAATTTTCACCTTAGGTACTATCTTCCTTCAAGATATTTATGGACTCTATTGCCTGGTAGCCGTATCCGCCTGCATGTCTCTAATGTTCCCCACTATTTACGGTATTGCCTTAAAAGGTCTTGGAGATGACGCAAAATTCGGAGCAGCCGGACTTATTATGGCTATTCTCGGAGGTTCTATTCTTCCTCCATTGCAAGCAAGCATTATTGATATGAAAGAAATCGGTTGGTTGCCGGCAGTCAACGTTTCATTCATTCTACCTTTAATCTGTTTCCTTGTAATTATCGGTTACGGCTATCGTACAGTGAAAAGAAACTGGTAGAAAACATACTCGACAATAGTGAGGCTACCTCAAAAAGAGTGAACTGCCCCCAATAGTTTTGTGTCTAACTATTGGGGGCAGTTCACTTACACATTCACCTACCACCTCCCCCTACGGGGACTCCTCCTTCCCGAAGGAGGAGAATGGAGGATACTATCGACTATAAGTTAGCAAATCATTATTTTACTAATTCACCTTACCAACAAATTCGAAGAAGAACCTTTAAGAAGGAGATTATCTCTCCTTCTTGTAATTTTCCAATCCAGTTTGCAGAAACTCGATATACTTGGAAATATCTTCATCATAAGCATACGACTTGTTCAACGGTTTTCCCTGATTATCCAGCAATACGTAGAAAGGCTGTGCATTGGCACCGAACTTCACACGTTGCAGATAGCTCCATTTATCACCGACAGTACGCAAAGTACGTTCTGTACCGTTCTCGATAATCTTCACAGGTTCAGTCAACGGAGTTTTATTATCTACATAAAGAGTAATCAATACATAATCGTTATTAATTAAGTCGCTCACCTTCGGGTCAGTCCAAACAGCAGCCTCCATTTTACGACAATTGACACAACCGTATCCGGTAAAGTCGAGCATTACAGGCTTACCATTCAAACGTGCATACTCCATTCCTAAATCATAATCGTCAAATTTGGCATGTACTTCATTCTTATACAAATTGAAATCCTGCGTCTGCATAGGCGGAGCAAACGCACTGACAGCTTTCAACGGTGCTCCCCATAGACCAGGAACCATATATACCGCAAATGCCAAAGAAACAAGTGCCATGAAGAAGCGGGTAACACCTACCTTATTATCATCGTCATCGTGCGGGAATTTGATCTTGCCCAACAGGTAGAATCCAAGCAAAGCAAAGATGACAATCCATAAAGCCAGGAATGTTTCGCGGTCAAGCAATCTCCAACCATAAGCCAAATCAGCAACTGACAAGAATTTAAGTGCAAATGCTAATTCGAGGAAACCCAGCGTAACCTTGATAACATTCATCCATCCGCCGGATTTTGGCATAGATTTCAGCCACGATGGAAATAAAGCGAAAAAGAGTAAACGGCAACGCCAAAGCGATGGCAAACCCCAACATACCAATTGCAGGAGCAACAACACTTCCAGTTGTGGAAACCTGTACCAACAAAAATCCGATAATCGGACCTGTACAAGAGAAAGACACCAACGAAAGTGTAAATGCCATTAGGAAAATACTCAGTAATCCCGTAGTCGATTCCGCTTTACTATCTACCGCATTACTCCACTTCGAAGGCAATGTAATCTCAAACGCTCCGAAGAACGAAGCAGCAAACACTACCAGCATCAGGAAGAAGAGAATATTGAAAATTGCATTAGTAGATAAGGCGTTCAACGCACTGGCTCCGAAGATCAAAGTAATAGCCAAGCCTAATGCCACATAAATCACTACAATAGATGCACCGTATGTCCACGCATCACGAATCCTTTCTTCTTGTCCTTACTGCGTTTTAGGGGAAGCTGACTGTCATAGGAATAATCGGCCACACACACGGGGTGAACAATGCCAATAATCCACCCAGAAAACCAGTCACAAAAATATATATCCAGGACATATCTTCCTGCGTATGTTCTTCACCTAACGCTTGTAGTTCACTAATGACCGGTTTCCAGAGATCACCCGATGCAACAGCAGGCTGAATCCCCGTAGCTGCATCTGTTGTAGTTGCAGGCACCAGTTCCATCATAGCTACAGTATCCTTAGAAACAACAGGAGCCGCCTTCTTTTTTTGCCTTATCCACTTTTTGTTCCTTTTTGCTTTCGGTTGCTCTGCTTTTCGTTGCGGCGGCATTTCCGGCTTTTGCTACTCCGGAATACTTAAACGGCACCTGAGTAGGAGGCAGACAACTCTCGTCATCACAGGCTCCATATTCCAGATAACCTTCGATTGCGTAAAAGCTCCACCCGTGAGCTTTCACCTTCTGCATAAACTTAGCCGTATTCTCGAAATAGCGTACCTTCATTTCAAACAATTTGTCGAAAGTGGCGACCTCTTTTTGCCTACCGGTTTCAGTTTCCCTACAAGCTCTATGCCCGATTTATTATCAACATTGAATGTTGCGGAAATAGGGCCGCCATCTCCCAGATCGGTAGAATACACATGCCACCCTTTATCAATGGCAGCCGTAAATACAACCTCTCCCTTCCGTGTCAGAAAGAGTATTGAACTCAGTCTTAAACTTTACCGGATCTTTGATCTGCGCTTGCAATGCATATACAACAAAGCTTAAAAGCAGGAAGAAATTATTTTTCTCATCTTTATAATTAGGGGATTATAATTCATAGTCTACGCACGCACGACTCTCCTTCGTTTCAGCCAGAATCCTTCCGGCAGCTACGTGGTCGGGATGTGTTGCATAGTATTTCACATCTTCCAGCGTATCAAATTCACTATACAGCGCTATGTTCCACGTTTCTCCGGGATTCATATTCAATCCGACTTCGACCTTACGGATCACCGCAATTTTAGCAGGAAGCGCTTCTATAGCTTCCTTAAATTTATTCATCACTACGAGTTTCTCTGCTTCGGGAACTTCGTCTTTTAACTTAAATAATACAATGTGTTTCACCATTACGTTGTTATTTTAATGAATTGTTTCTATATTTGCCTGGTTAATGCACTGCATAGATAATGCAAATTTACTCTATTTGGTTCAAATATACATTTAAAGAGATGTTAATTATAGGAATAGCAGGCGGAACGGGCTCCGGAAAAACCACCGTCGTACGAAAAATAATAGAAAGCCTCCCCGTTGGAGGAAGTAGTACTATTACCACAGGATTCATACTACAAAGACAGTAGTCATGTCCCGGTTGAAGAACGCCAGAATATCAATTTCGACCATCCGGATGCTTTGAATGGAGCCTGCTCCAAACATGTCATGATGCTGAAAGAAGGAAAAAGCATCGAACAGCCGACCTATTCCTATCTGACTTGTACCCGCCAGCCCGAAAACGATTCATATCGAACCTCGTGAAGTGGTTATCATTGAAGGAATCCTTGCTTTGTGTGATAAAAAGCTACGCAACATAATGGACCTCAAAATATTTGTAGATGCCGACCCGGATGAACGCCTGATACGTGTTATTCAAAGAGACGTTATCGAACGGGGACGTACGGCAGAAGCTGTAATGGAACGTTACACACGCGTTCTCAAGCCCATGCACCTGCAATTTATCGAACCTTGCAAAAGCGATATGCCGACCTTATTGTACCCGAAGGCGGAAGCAATAAAGTAGCCATTGATATACTGACAATGTACATCAAGAAGCACTTAAGGGGTTGAGAATGGTAAGTTGAAAATGAAAAGTAAAACGTCAAATATGAATGCCAAAAACCTGATTATCCCTCTACTCCTTGTGTTGTTCTGCTGCATGTTAGGTTGCCGAAATAAACAACATAACAAGGTGAATGAAAATGTACGCGATCTTTCGCAGATAAAAGATAGCGGAGAATTGGTTGTATTGACGCTTTACAGTTCAACTTCATATTTCAACTATCGTGGACAGGAAATGGGTTTTCAATATGAACTTAGTGAGCAATTCGCCAAAAGTATGGGATTGAAGCTCAGGATTGAAGTTGCCAACAGTGTGGATGAATTAATCCGCAAGTTATTGGCTGGCGAAGGAGATATGATTGCCTACAACCTGCCTATCACAAAAGAGTGGAAAGACAGTATCCTCTATTGCGGGGAAGATATCATTACTCATCAAGTGATTGTTCAACAGGGAAAAAGCAAGCCGTTGAAAGATGTAACCGAGCTGGTAGGAAAAGACATATACGTAAAGCCGGGGAAATATTATGACCGCCTCGTCAATCTGAATAGTGAATTAGGAGGAGGTATTCATATCCACGAAGTTACCAGTGACAGTATTACTGTGGAAGACCTGATCACGCAAGTAGCACAAGGTAAAATTCCCTATACCGTAGCCGATAATGATTTAGCCAAACTGAATAAAACTTACTATCCTAATCTGAATATCGATCTTTCTATCAGTTTTGACCAGCGTTCTTCGTGGGCGGTACGAAAAGACAGCCCCGAGCTCGCAGCCGCCGCCACCAACTGGCATAAAGAAAATATGACTTCTCCTGCCTACACAGCCAGTATGAAACGTTATTTTGAGAATAGTAAAATGATGCCCCACTCTCCTATCCTCTCCTTAAAAGAAGGAAAGATATCTCATTATGACCATTTATTCAAAAAGTATTCCAAAGACATCGGTTGGGACTGGCGTATGCTTGCATCATTAGCGTATACAGAATCCAATTTTGACACAACAGCTGTTTCATGGGCAGGAGCCAAAGGCTTAATGCAACTAATGCCTGCCACCGCCCGGGCTATGGGAGTACCTCCGGGAAAGGAACAGAATCCGGAAGAAAGCGTAAAGGCAGCTATCAAGTATATTGCCGCTACCGACCGCAGTTTCAGCATGATTCCCGATAAAGAAGAACGGCTCAAATTTATCCTGGCGTCTTATAATGCCGGTTTAGGGCATATATACGATGCCATGGCATTGGCCGAGAAATACGGAAAGAACAAACTGGTGTGGAAAGATAATGTAGAAAATTTCATCCTGCTTAAAAGCAATGAAGAATACTTCACTGATCCTGTCTGTAAAAACGGGTATTTCCGTGGTATAGAAACTTATAACTTCGTTCGTGACATTGTGTCACGGTACGAATCTTATAAGAAGAAAATTAAAGCCTAATACTTTTTGTAAGTCAACAGACTGATTCCGACAATAGCCAGGACTGATAAAGGTAATGCAAACAATATCGGGTCAATCACCGGGAACGGATATGTTTCTATCAGTACATCCCGTCCGAACAACGCCTTGCAGATACCCAATGCAGCCGATTCTTTCTGATGTAGAAATACCAGAGCAAAAAGACTTCCAAGAGTTCCTACCCAAAGACTCGCTATTACCCCTTGTTTCGTCGCCCGCTTCCAATAAAGCGCACAGAAATAGGCAGGGAGGAAAGCTGGCTGCACAAATTCCCATAAAGATAGAAGTTCCGCGGGCTATAATATCATGAGGCAACATATAACAAATAATATAGCTGACCAGGATAGAGAATAATACGCCCAGACGGATCACATTCGTGAGTTTGCCACGGGAGCGAGGCTTATACGTACCATAAATATCCGAGCCGACCGAAGCACCCATCGTATGGAACTGCGAACTTAACGTAGACATACTGGCTGAAAGGATGCACAACATAAAGAGTGCGGCAAACCAGTCGGGCATTGCCTTATTAATAAAATATGGAATAATCTTATCAATATCCTGCACAACTTCGGTAGCAACCGCTCCTTCTGTTTTCAGGAAGAAAAGATTACTCAAGGCTCCAGCATGATAGATAGCCCCTACTGTTATAATCAGAAAGAAACAACCGATAAACACACCACGGTTCAACTGCTTGCTACTTTCCACCGTCATGAAACGGACTACTAGCTGCGGTTGCGCCAGACATCCGATTCCAACACCCAGAATAAGAGAAGTAACCAACGAGTACCATTGTGGAGAACCCGTGACAGGCATCGCAGTCCACCCCTGATGTCCCAATGCCTTAAACTTTTCCGGAACCAGAGGAGCAATAGCAGTCAGTTCTTATTAGCCTCCGTAAAGTTCATATCAAGCACCTGATACAAAGAGAAAAGCAGGAACAGCATACAGCAAACATAATGACTGCCTGTAAAGCGTCCGTATACATCACCCCCTTCATTCCTCCTGCTATGACATAAGCAGCAATAACCAGGTAAATATCAATAAGGAAACATTGAAGTCAATCTGAAAGATCTGTTCGATGAATACGGCTCCGCCTTTCATTACAACCGCTGCATAAAGCGGCATTCCGATGAAAATAACAGCAGCAATAAATACTTGGATATTACGTGGAACGGAAATGACGGCCTAATAATTGAGGGAAAGTACTGACATTCAGTTCGCCCCCATACGCCGGGTACGCAAACCGAAAAAGATAAAAGCTATAACCACCCCAACAAACATATTGAGGAAACAGAGCCACTGGATACCCATACCAAAAGCAGCAGCCACTCCCCCGAAGCCCACAATAGCAGATGCAAATAAACGTGGCACCATAAGAAAGTGCCATAACGATAGGATTCATCTGACGCCCGCCTACCAAATAGTCACTGGTACTCGTTGTCTTCTTTATATCCCTAAAAAACCAAGATAGGCAAGTGATAGCAGATAAGCTATCACAATCAAGCCAAGTGTAAATGTATTCATCGCGTTTCGTCTTTTTCGTCGTCCTTATTCCAGTATTTCAGCCCGAACCAGGCAGCAAAAATCACACATACCACCGAAAGCAGGTAAGGCAGAATAATAAAAGGGTCGTCTATTCCAAACATTTGCGTATCAGATTTTAATTAATTTAGACGCAAATGTAAGGAAATTATTGAAAAGACAAAACTTTTGTTTACTAATACTGATTATAATGTATCTTTTTCTCGTCAAATTTCTGTTTCGGATTCTCTTTTGTAGCCGGATAGCCAAACGGAATGACACAAAGCGGAAGAATATTATCGGGCAGGTTAGTATATTTACGCACTACTTGCATACGGTCTTCATAAGGATAGGCCGCTGTCCATACAGCACCCAATCCCAGACTTTCAGCAGCCAACAGGATGTTCTGCAGCTGCAGAGCAATCTAGATACCAATAGGAAGAACGGGCAGAATCACCGCAAACAATAATTGCGTTACGGGCCTGCGTCAGCATCTTGGCATAAGGAAGCGCTGCTGCCATTGAATCTAGTTTGGCACGATCAGATACTACCACAAATTCCCATGGACGGATATCTATCCCGTAGGAGCAGCCATTCCGGCACGAAGCAACAAGTCGATCTTCTCTTTCTCCACTCCCTTATTCAGATAAGTGCGTACGCTTTTACGCTCAAAGATATTATCCAATGCAGCATTTCCGGTTCCGGACGTTCCTTTTTCTTCTTTTGCAGAAGAACATGAGCTCATTGCAACTATTGCCATGAAGAGGCATAAGAAAGAGAAAATCTTTTTCATTGTGACAATGTTTAAAACAGGTTCAACTTATTTTTCTGTGCTTCTTCCAACGAAACAGTTTCACGGCGCAGTAATCCGCTCTTTTCACGAAGTGCCTCATATTCCGCCTCCAGTTCATTTACCAATTCAGCCTTTAATTGCGGATTCAATAAACGGAAGCGACACTTGCATTCTGAGAAGCATCTTTAAGGTGCACCACCGGAGCGTGATAGACCGGAGCAATTTTCAGCGCCGTGTGCATCTTAGACGTAGTAGCTCCACCAATCAGAAGAGGTATATCCAGTCCGGCTTTCTCCAGTTCGATAGCTACATGGGCCATTTCTTCCAGAGACGGAGTAATCAGGCCACTCAGACCTATCATATCTACTTTTTCTTCAATAGCACGCTGAACGATGGTTTCTGCAGGAACCATCACTCCTAAATCTACAATATCATAACCATTGCAAGCCATTACCACGGCAACAATATTCTTACCGATATCGTGTACATCACCTTTCACTGTGGCAAGCAATACCTTTCCGGCAGAAGTCGTTCCTTCTACTTTTTCCGACTCGATAATCGGTTGCAGAATAGCAACAGCCTTCTTCATTGTACGGGCAGTCTTCACCACTTGAGGCAGGAACATTTTTCCTGCGCCGAAAAAGCTCGCCGACATAATTCATTCCATCCATCAACGGACCTTCAATTACATCTACAGCTTTATCATATAGTGGTAAAGCTTCCGCTAAGTCCTGTTCCAGATAATCACCGATTCCCTTCATCAAAGCATATTTCAGACGCTCTTGTACGGATTCTTCCTCCATGCATCATGCTTCACAGCCTGTTGTCCGGCAGCTTCGCCAGAAGTTGCCTTTAAAGCTTCCGCCAGTTCTATCAGACGTTCGGCAGCATCGGGACGACGATTCAAGACAACATCCTCTATCTTTTCAAGAATATCTACCGGTATATCACTGTAGAGTACAGAAGTTCCCGGATTCACAATCCCCATGTCCATCCCTTGTTGAATGGCGTGATAAAGGAATACTGCGTGCATCGCCTCACGGATATAATTATTGCCACGGAAAGAGAAAGAAAGGTTGCTGTACTCCTCCGCTGACATGTGTGCTCCGGGGAGGTTTTTTTTATCCAACCGGTAGCTTCAATGAAGTCTACCGCATAGTTATTATGCTCTTCGATACCCGTAGCTACGGCAAGCACATTCGGATCGAAAATAATATCGTGAGGGTTAAAACCAATATTTGTCAACCAAAAGACGGTAAGCCCGCTGGCAAACTTCGATTTTACGCGGCTGTATCTGCCTGTCCTTTCTCGTCGAACGCCATGACCACAGTTGCCGCTCCATATTGCCGATGATTCGGGCATGCTCCAGAAATACTTCCTCTCCCTCTTTCAAAGAAATAGAATTGACGATCGATTTCCCCTGAAGACACTTTAGTCCGGCTTCAATAACTTCCCATTTAGAGGAATCGATCATCACGGTACACGTGCAATCTCCGGCTCGGACATGATAAGATTGAGGAACGTTGTCATCTCTGCCTTAGCGTCCAGCAATCCATCATCCATATTGACATCAATCACCAAAGCTCCGTCTTCTACCTGTTGACGGGCAATAGACAACGCTTCATCATATTTCTTTTCATTTATGAGACGAAGGAACTTGCGCGAACCGGCTACGTTGCAGCGTTCGCCGACATTTACAAAGTTTATTTCCGGTTTCACTTCCAACAGCTCAAGTCCGGAAAGCCACATACAATCCGGTTTGGAGCCGGTATATGCGGTCGGGCACCTTCTACCAGAGCCGGATATTCGGCAATATACGCATCCGTTGTTCCACAACAACCACCGATAATATTGATTAATCCTTCCTGGATATATTCTTTCACCTCATGGGCCATATCCGCAGGAGTCTGATCATACTTGCCGAGACTGTTCGGCAAACCCGCATTCGGATAAGCACTTATATAATAAGGTGCGCGGACAGCCAACTGTTCGAGGAAAAGGCTTTTAACTGTCGGGCCCCGAACGAGCAATTCAAACCGACAGAAAAGATATTGGCGTGTTGCACAGAAGCAAGAAATGCATCCAGCGTCTGACCGGACAATGTTCTTCCGCCTACATCAGACACGGTAACAGATAACATGACCGGCACCTCAACACCTGTTACTTTCATTGCTTGTTCTGCAGCAAAAATAGCGGTCTTTAGCATTCAACGTATCAAATATCGTCTCAATCAGAATGGCATCCACTCCACCTTCAAGCATAGCTTCCATTTGCTGTTGGTAAGCTGCCGCCAGTTCATCATAAGTCAAGGCACGATAAGCCGGGTTGTTCACGTCCGGGCTCATAGAGCAGGTTTTATTGGTAGGTCCAACGGAGCCGGCCACAAAACGCGGTTTATCAGGATTCTTTGCAGTATATTCATCAGCCAGTTCACGCGCCAGTTTTACAGCTGCAAGATTTATTTCACGCACATATTCTTCTACGTGATAATCTGCCATAGAAACCGTAGTCGAACTGAATGTATTGGTCTCAATAATATCCGCACCTGCTTCCAGATACTTACGATGAATATCCTGAATCACGTCGGGACGTGTCAGACACAACAAGTCATTATTCCCTTTCAGCTGTCCGGGAATATGCGCAAAACGCTCACCACGAAAATCTTCTTCTTTGAGATTATATTGTTGAATCATTGTACCCATTGCCCCGTCCAGAATAAGGATGCGTTCGGATACGATCTGAGAAATTGTCTTTTTCATTACCCTATCATCATCTTTTAAACATACGACTCTGCCATATCTCTACCTCTCGGTCGTCTTTTTATCTTATAGCGTTTTTATGGAACATTCCCCATATTCTATCATCTTTTCTCCTTAATTTCCCGCTTATCATACTCCTTCTTACCTTTCGCCAAAGCGACTACCAGTTTCGCCAAACCTTTTTCATTGATAAACAAGCGTACAGGACACAATCGTAAAGCCGGGGTTCTTCATCTCCCGTTGAAGTTTCTCCAATTCTTTCTTATTAAGCAACAGCTTTCTGTCTCTACGAGCTGTATGATTATTGTACGAACCGTAGAAGTATTCGGCGATGTGCATATTCTTCACCCACAATTCGCCTTTCGCAAAATAACAAAACGTATCCACCAGACTGGCTTTTCCTAAACGAATGGACTTAATTTCCGTGCCTGTCAATACAATACCTGCTGTGTAGGTATCCATCAACTCGTAATCAAATGTAGCCCGTTTATTCTTTATATTTACAGAAGGTTGTTTCATCTTCACTCATTAATTAAGTATGGCCGTCAACTTATTAAACACAATTTGAATCACCGTCGGACATAGTATTAACAAAACTGATGAGAAAAGGGTGTATTTTAATCGTTGTTTTTCTTCTACTCCCATCAGTACAGGAGCACCCTCCCATACCACATAGACGATGTAGAACTGCAGCAGCCAGGCAATAATTCTAAAATCAGGTAACAGTCCGGTTACTATCTGAAGCAGGAAAGGCACAACAAATGCATATCCTGCAAACTGTTGTGTTAACGGCATATTACTATGCATACCAAACATTCTTGTTCCCATTTCATTAATGGCATAAGCTGCCAAAAAATATCCACCGAACAGGGCTACAGCTACGGCACAACAATTGGTCATAGCTATCTGGAAACTTTGCGGACCTCCCCATCCATTCGTCAATAGTGAACCGATGAATACGGACAGAGCCGCATAAACCAATCATAGGATAGACAAAAGCCATATATACTTTTCGCCTATCCTCTTCCATAGAAATTTCCTCCCAGGCCTTGGCCGGAGAGGAAATCAATTTCATTGCTATGTTAAATAGTTCCTTGTAGTTCAATGTTATTCTCTAAAAGTATAAGTCACAGGAGTTGTAGTTGTTGTCTTGGGGACATCATTATTGCTTGAATTCGCTTCTGATACAATCGTAATATTACTTGGATATCTTCCTTCATTTGCATTCTTATAATTGCCTCTATAGCACTTCTTATATCAAAGACTCTATACGAAAAAAACTGTCTATAAGTTTCTTTTCAGCCTTTTCTTCTGTAGAAGTATGACGTAAAAACAGTTTTAAATCTGTTTTACCTTTTTAAGCTCGTTTTCATCACTATAATATACCATAAAAAAAGATATGACTGGCTATTTTCTCAAAAGCAAAATATTGAATAGGAACAAGCAAGTTATAGTTATCAATCATAGCCGGAGTCAAATCCGTAATACTTATGACACCTCTATCTGAAACATAAGAAGGATGCTCTCCTTCATCTTCTGCTTTTTCGTACATACATTGCATTACCCGAGATTTTTTCAGTAGATCCGATTGTTGCATTGATAGTGTTTGTTGTATAATCTATATCCACCTCTGTATCATAGCTACACGTTGCAACAATAAAATCACCTGGCATAAAGTTAGTTGTACCTTCAACCGTATTCTTTGATTTAAAAGTAAATCCATCCAATGAAGTGAAAGCTTAACCCCAAAAAGCTATCTTTTTAACTTTACCTAGAACAGGAAGGTCATTTACCTGTGTATTATCATCCCCATTCATACAAGAAGTAACCGACATCCCCATTACTACAGCCATCAAAGCCACTAATAAAAATTTCATTTGTTTCATAAACATATTTTTTAGAGTTTGCAAAGATATAAATTCTAATTCACAATTGATAAATGCAGATACTTAAAAAATACTGCATCCGTTACTTTATTATTTTCGCAAAAAGTTCCAAATGTTCGTCTACATAGCTTGCAATCAATGCTGTGACCTGTTCTTCCATTTCTAAATAGGCCTCTTCCAGCTCATCAAAAGCTTCATATTGCTCATACATAGCCATAAATTCATCATCCGTCCGTTCCTTTTCCAAGTCTTACGGTTGGCATCAAAGATTTTTTTGGCCTTATAAACTAATTTCGAGAATTCATCCGCCCCCCATAAACGCATCACTTTCGCAAACGGATTATCAAATATATAGCCACCATAACCATTCTGAATCAATTGGCAAAATCCCCCCGCCATCACCTCATCACGAAAAATCTGATAAGCCAACAAAGAATGTTGCTCACCTGTCAGTAATGGCATCGTAATCAGCAGTCAATTCACCACCAATCACTTCCTTATATTTATCGGTAAACACTTGGATAAATTCATCCATTCCTTCGCCCGCAGCCTTTTGTAAAGCAGATTCTATAACTTCAATCATAATTCTTTCTTAATAAATTATGCAGCAAAGCTACGAATTTTATTCTACATCTCAATAACTCATACTACAAATAAGGATGCAAATCATTATCTTCTACACAAGGAAAAAATGCAATTTTCTCTTTCACCTATCACCGCAGAGCGTCAAAGTGGTTATTCATCGTGGTTTCACATACGGTGACAGGTTAATTGCAACCTATCACCAACCTATCAACCTATCACCGTCTTTCCCCTTGATTAATACCCTAAAGAAGCAGGTATACTTCTTCTATCCCCCTTTCATAGTTCATATTTAGCGCTGATATTGTTAGGTCACCACGGCCGTGAAGAGAAGTTACCACAGCGTGGCAGGATATCTCCACGTCCATGACAAGATCTTACCACTTACTGGCCGTGGTGACCTAACAATACCGGTATCCTTTTCCTATTTTAGCTACTACTTTTGAGTACTTTCCCTATGGGATATACTATTATTCTCTATTTGTCCGGAGACTAATTCTATGGATGTAAGCGCATTCCCATATACACACCTATTAAATAAGGTATAAGCCAAATACACCAAACGACAATGCTGAAACGGTTAAAATGCTTTTTAGCTTTTGCCGAACCTTTCACATAAGTCCATATCGCCCACAAAGCATGCACAAACATTAAAAGAATGGCAATAGTCCCCGTCACCGTATGAATCTCATCATGCAGGTGAGTCAGTTCGGCGATATGTTCCATTAAACTGGTACCAACCGTATCAGCTATCAATCCGATCAAAAAGAAAGCTATATGCCAGAACTTCAGTTTCTTTTGGAGTCGCTCGCCCCAAACACCGATCGAATAAAAAACGAGTGCAGAGGAAATGACACAAATTGCCGCTATTAAATAATGTATATCTATTTGATCCAGTTCCATACTTTTTTGTTTTTCAATAACAACAAAGATATGAATAGATAGTTCTACAACCTTCAAACTTTCACAAATGCAATCCCGACTTTACAAACGACGGAGAAAGGCAAACCGATTTGTCTCTTTTCACAAAAAAGTAATAAAAGGCGATTTGCAGAAACAAATAAATCGACTACCTTTGTGGGCGATTTAGAGAATCGTGACTACGTATTTTTAATTATATCACTTAAAAAAAGAGCTAATTATGACTTATTCACACGAAGTGGAACACATGTGTGTTGTAAAGAAGGGTCCTAACCACGGACCGGCTCCCATACCCGAAGAAGGCAAATGGGTAAAATCTAAAGAAATCGTTGATATTTCTGGTTTGACACACGGTATCGGTTGGTGTGCTCCTCAACAGGGTGCTTGTAAACTGACACTGAATGTTAAAGAAGGCGTTATCCAGGAAGCTTTAGTGAGACTATCGGATGTTCCGGTATGACTCACTCTGCTGCTATGGCGGCTGAAATCCTTCCGGGTAAAACAATCCTCGAAGCACTGAACACTGACCTTGTTTGCGACGCAATCAACACAGCTATGCGCGAACTCTTCCTGCAAATCGTTTACGGACGCACTCAGTCTGCTTTCTCTGAAGGTGGTTTGATCATCGGTGCAGGTCTGGAAGACTTAGGTAAAGGTCTGCGCAGCCAGGTAGGTACTCTTTATGGTACTTTGGCTAAGGGTCCCCGTTACCTTGAAATGGCAGAAGGTTATATCAAACACATCTTCTTGGACAAGAACGACGAAATCTGCGGATACGAATTCGTACACATGGGTAAGTTCATGGACGAAATCAAGAAGGGAACTGATGCTAACGAAGCTTTGAAGAAAGTTACAGGTACTTACGGACGTGTAACAGCAGAACAGGGAGCAGTTAAACCTATTGATCCACGTCACGAATAATATAAGGAGGAAAGAAACTATGATTAGAGAAGTAAAATTCGAAAGCCAAGACCGTCGTATCAAAGGTATCATTGAAGCCTTGAACGCTAACGGCATCAAAGACATCGAAGAAGCTAACGCTATCTGCGAAGCTGCCGGACTTGATCCTTATAAAACGTGTGAAGAAACTCAGCCTATCTGTTTTGAAAACGCAAAATGGGCTTATGTAGTAGGTACTGCTATCGCTCTTAAGAAGAACTGCACAAACGCTGCTGAAGCTGCAGAAGCTATCGGTATCGGTTGCAAGCATTCTGCATTCCGGGTTCTGTAGCTGACGACCGTAAGGTTGGTATCGGCCATGGTAACCTTGCTGCTATGTTGCTGCGCGAAGAAACTAAATGTTTCGCTTTCCTGGCAGGTCACGAATCTTTCGCTGCTGCTGAAGGTGCTATCAAAATCGCTGCAAAAGCAGACAAAGTACGTAAAGAACCGTTGCGTTGCATCCTGAACGGTCTTGGAAAAGACGCTGCTCAGATCATCTCTCGTATCAACGGCTTTACTTACGTTCAGACTCAATTCGATTACTTTACTGGTGAACTGAAAGTTGTTCGCGAAATCGCTTACTCTGACGGTCCTCGTGCAAAAGTTAAATGTTATGGTGCTGACGACGTTCGCGAAGGTGTAGCTATCATGTGGAAAGAAGGTGTAGACGTATCTATCACAGGTAACTCTACTAACCCGACTCGTTTCCAACATCCAGTTGCCGGTACTTACAAGAAAGAACGTGTTCTTGCCGGTAAACCCTATTTCTCAGTAGCTTCAGGTGGTGGTACAGGTCGTACTCTTCACCCGGACAACATGGCTGCCGGTCCTGCTTCATACGGTATGACAGACACAATGGGTCGTATGCACTCAGATGCTCAGTTCGCTGGTTCTTCATCAGTTCCTGCTCACGTAGAAATGATGGGATTCCTGGGAATTGGTAACAACCCGATGGTAGGATGTACAGTAGCTTGTGCGGTTGATGTTGCTCAGGCTTTGAGCAAGTAATTATAACAATTACAACATATTAAATCCCTGTAACTGACAAGGTTATGGGGATTTTTATTCTCTATACCAGAAGAAAAAAAAGCAAAATAAGAAGGTTCTTCTTCAAATTTAGTAGTAATTTACAAGTCGGTGGTATCTCTATTCTCCTCCTTCGGGAAGGAGGAGTACCCGTAGGGGAGGTGGTAGGTAGATGCACAAGCATAATATATGCACAGATAGGCACACCTACCACCCCCTGACTTTTTAGCCCCCTTATTCATATAATTATGAGTTTATGCAAATATTGCCAATCTATTTGAATCCGACAATAACAACATTCCATCCTTATTGATCATTTACAGGAGTTTAGGGCGAAGGTAGAAGTAAAAGCCTATGGTAACTGTAACAAAATTTGTTATAATCACTAAATTAGTTATCTTTACCGTACAAACCCATTTGGGAAATAAAAAAAAAATATTACCATTAAATTCTAATAAGAGGATATTGGAATTTTGATACGGTTGATCTAATCGTGAACTCACATAAAACTATATTTTTACGATATGAATAAACTCTATTTAATTGCAACCGGAGCATTGCTTTCCGGTATTATTACGATCCAGGCTCAAGAATGGAAGCCGCAACAATGGCCTGTATTAAAGAAATATGACAAGGAACATCTTTACCAAATTGCGTTACCTTTAGGAGGTATCGGAACTGGTACAGTATCGCTCGGAGGGCGTGGAGAACTACGCGACTGGGAAATAATGAATGTCCCGGCAAAGAAATACAGCACAGTAACCACAGGGGAACAATGCCCCTTTCTTTTTTGCAATCTATGCCAAACCGCAAAACCAGAAAGCGACTACCACATTGCTGGCAGGACCTTTATATTCGCATGAATATTTGCATTATGAAGGACGTCCTGTCAATCATCATGGTCTTCCGCGTTTTGAACAAAGCTTCATTCGAGGCGGCATACCCTTTCGGACAAGTTTCTTTATCGGACAGCAATCTGCCTGTAAAAGTCAAGGTAAAGGGTTTTTAACCCGTTTATTCCTGGCGATGCCGATGCCAGCGGATTGCCTGTGGCCGTACTCTCGTATGAAGTTACAAACACTACCGACCAACCGATGAATGTATCAATCTGTGGTTCGATACGCAACTTTATAGGTAAGGACGGAAGTAAATTCCGTACAGACTGGAAAGGTGATTACATTCCTACAGGAGCAAAACAACAAGAACAAGTATGTTGAAAGCAACAATATAAAAGGAATATACCTTTATTCGGATGGTGTAGATAAGGATGATTCGGCATGGGGAACTGTTGCGCTTACCACTCAGGCAGTTAATGGCGTGACTTACCGTACTTCGTCAAAAGCCGATAACTGGAACAATAGCATTCTCAACTTTTGGGATGATTTTAGTGCGGATGGTATGCTGACCGAACGAAGTAAGCAGGAAGATGAAGATCCTATGGCTTCATTGTCTGTAAATAAGACAATAGCTCCACAAAGTACTGAAACATTTACATTTTATATCACATGGAGTTTCCCGAACAGGAAAGCTTGGTCTTCTGTTGTAGTAGGCAACTATTATAGCAATCAATATCCTGATGCTTGGAAAGCAGCGGAAACTATCATCCCACAAATACCCGAATTAGAAAATAAGACATTGTCTTTCATTAATGCACTGCTCGGCACTTCTTATCCGGAGGTGGTGAAAGAGGCGGCTTTGTTCAATCTAGCTACATTGCGCTCTCAAACAGTATTTCGTTTGCCAAGCGGTCACATGATGGGATGGGAAGGTGTGATGGACCGTTTCGGTTCGTGTGAAGGTTCTTGTACCCATGTATGGAACTACGAAACTGCCACTCCTTATCTTATCGGGGAATTGGCAAAAACCATGCGTGACGTAGAGTTCAACTATGCCACAAAGGAAAACGGTTTGATGAATTTCAGGGCATCTCTCCCACTTTCTGAAGCAAGCAAAGGGAACAATCCGGCTG
>VOFK01002994.1_pt1 | contig 35580 bp, 44 predicted proteins | sample 5384121 | NCBI WGS metagenome assembly VOFK01 (sample SAMN12384730, study PRJNA508395) | human gut metagenome | isolation source: healthy gut J | host: Homo sapiens | reverse complement strand
TCAAAAACTGCGCCTTCGTTCAGTTACGTATTGCTGATTTCAAGTGATCCATTTTTATAATGATGTGGATGAATGGGAAATGTACGATATGCAGAATGATCCGCACGAGTTGAATAACCTGTATGGTAAACCTGAATATGCTGCCAAGCAAGCCAGCTTTTTATGCTGCTGTTGAAAGATGTGCAGGAGCAATATGCAGACTATGACCCTGACGAGAAGGTAAAAGAACTGTTCAAAGGTGACAGGCGGTTTATGGAGAATCGGTGAAAAAGTCGAGGAATCCTTGCCCGAACTTGATATTTACCGGAAGAATACCTATATTTGCTACCAATCAATCATTCAGAGAATATATCTATGGACAATAAATTTGTAGTAAATATAGGTCGCCAGTTAGGCAGTGGCGGACGGGAAATCGGAGAGAAACTGGCCGTCAGACTGGGGATAGACTTCTATGATAAAGAGCTGATTAACCTTGCTTCCGAAGAAAGCGGATTATGCCGTGAATTCTTTGAAAAAGCCGATGAAAAGGCTTCGCAGGGGAATTATAGGCGGTCTGTTCGGAATGCGTTTCCCGTTTATCAGTGACGGGGCTATGCCGGCAACCAATTGTCTGAGCAACGATGCGTTGTTTAAGGTGCAAAGCGATGTGATACGGAAACTGGCTTCCGAGAAATCCTGTTTGTTCGTAGGGCGTTGCGCCGACTACATTTTGCGGGATAACCCGCGTTGCGTCAACATCTTCATCTCTGCTTCGCGCGAGGATCGTATAGCCCGTTTATGCCGTCTGCACTCCATTTCGGAGGGTGCGGCGGAAGAGAAGATGAACAAAGCGGACAAGCGGCGTGCCGAATATTATAACTATTACAGCTATAAGACCTGGGGAGCGGCTGCTACCTATCATCTTTGCGTCGATTCGTCTGTATTGGGCATTGACGAGACTGTGAGTTATATAGAAGAGTTTGTGAGGAAGAAACTGAAGTTGTAGTTTTATAATCATTAATAAATTCGGGAGGAATTTTACTATAATTCTATCAAAATTATAGTAAAATTCCTCCCGAATTTATTAATAGCTTGAAAACTCTTTTGTATTTTACATCATTGCCAGTAATATCATCTGTCCGGCCAGAATGCGCAGGAACATTGTCAACGGATAAACCGTAGAATAACCAACTGACGGCGCGTCGTTGCCTGATGCCTGATTAGAGTATGCCAATGCGGGTGGGTCGGTGTTACTGCCGGCAATCAGTCCCATCAGCGTGAAATAATTGACTTTGCAATAAAGTCGGGCAATTATACCGATTATCAGCAATGGAATGGTAGTAATCAGGAAACCGTAACCCACATACGACAAACCGCTTCCTTCCACTACCGTCTGTACGAAATGTTCTCCCTGCTTCTATACCTACACTGGCAAGGAAGAAGGACGATACCTATTTCACGCAGCATCAAGTTGGCACTCATGGTTGTGTATGTTACAAGATGTAATTTGTGCCCGAAACGCCCGATTAGAATGGCTACTACCAGCGGACCGCCTGCCAAGCCTAATTTTACCGGAGTCGGCATGCCTGGGAATGCAATGGGAAGACTTCCCAGCAAGATACCCAAGAATATGCCCACGAAGATTGTAACGATATTCGGTGAGTCTAAACGCTTCAGCTGATTACCCAGTACACCGGCCACACGTTCTACCGCATCCTGCTGTCCTACCACCATGACACGATCACCTACCTGAAGCACCAGATTGGGATCGGCAAACAAGTCCATACCCGAACGGTTGATGCGCGTTACGTTCACACCGTACATGTTTCGGAAGTGCATGCTTCCAAGTTTCTTTCCGTTGATTTCCGATTTGGTCACCAAAATACGGCGTGAGACCATCGGAGTGTCCTGCTTTTCCCAGTCCACTTGAATCTCCCTTCCGATAAAGGCGGTAACCGCTTCGGCATCTTCCTCGGAACATACGATGAACAATTGGTCGCCGATGTGGAATTGGGTATCTTGGTTCGGAATGCTGACGTTACCTTCGTGACGGATGCGCGAGCATACGAAAGAACGTCCCAGGAAATCTTTCACCTGAATCAGCTTTTTGCCGTCGATAGCTTCGTTACGTACCTCGAGGTGCAGCATATGCGGCATGTGTTTCATATCCGCTTCCTGCGTATTGAGCTAACTTCTTCTTCTTTTTTCAGGTTGATGCGGCAGATATAACGCACGGCGATAATAGAGCCGATGATGCCGACCACACCGAGCGGGTAGGCGCAGGCATATCCCAATGCGATGGGGTCTCCCGTATAATTCAGCTGGTTCAACGCTTCCTGAGCCGCACCCAGACCGGGAGTGTTGGTTACGGCACCGTACAGGATACCTACTATCATTGGCAGGTCTATATTTCCATCGATGAAATAAATGCCCAGTGCGACCACTATGTTCAGTGCCACAATGCCCACGGCAAGCATGTTCAGCGTCATACCCCCTTTCTTGAAAGAGGAGAAAGAAAGACGGTCCCTACTTGTAAACCTATACAGAATACAAATAAAATCAAACCAAATTCGCGGATGAAATGTAAGATGTGTATTTCACCTGTAAATCCGAAATGTCCCATCAGAATACCGGTAAAGAGGACAAACGTCACTCCCAGCGATACTCCGAAAACTTTAATCTTGCCCAGCAGCACCCCCACGGATATAACGAATGCGTACAGGCAGACGATATGTGCGACGGATGTCGGGTCCCAAAGAAGACTTTCTAACCAATTCATAGTACCTTATTTATTGCTTTTTTAAATTTTGCGCAAAATTACTTAATAAAGAGGAGCTGGCAAAGGGTTTGCCTTTCTCTTTTTGTAATACCAGCTTTGCAAAAGGCGGGTGTACATCAAGAATATGCTTTGAATAAGGATGGACATAGTGTTATCCGTAAGTGCAATTTTCCCTAAAAAGCCTTTTTGTTTGAAGTATTTCCTTATATTTGCAAGTCTCTTGATGACAAAATGAATACTATTCATCTATTTTAATTTTAAATAAACTATGGCAGACAGTAAAGAAAAACTCTTCTCGGACTTTTCTCCGGTTTCTACGGAACAGTGGATGGAGAAAGTAACCGCAGACTTAAAGGGTGCGGACTTTGAGAGAAAAGCTCGTTTGGAGGACGAATGAGGGATTCAAGGTAAAACCTTTCTATCGTATGGAAGACCTTGAAGGTTTAAAGACCACGGATGCGCTTCCCGGTGAGTTCCCTTATCTTAGAGGTACAAAGAAAAAAATAATGAGATGGTTCGTCCGCCAGGAAATAAAGAGTGGAATCTCCCGAAGCAGCCAATGCCAAGGCGTTGGACATTTTGAACAAGGGGGTCGATTCGCTTTCTTTCCACGTGAAAGCCAAAGAACTGAGTGCGGAGTATATTGAAACTTTGCTGAAAGACATCTGTGCGGAATGTGCATGGAGTTGAATTTCTCCACTTGTCAGGGACACGTGGTGGAATTGGCACAACTTCTGGTCGGTTATTTCCAGAAGAAAGATTATGACCTCACGAAGTTGCAAGGCTCCATTAACTACGATTATTTCAACAAGATGCTTGCCAAAGGCAAGGAAAAGGGCGATATGGTGGCTACTGCCAAGGCTCTGATTGAAGCTACCGCCATGCTTCCGAAATACCGCGTCCTGAACGTGAATGCGCTGACGTTGAACAATGCCGGTGCATATATCTATCAGGAGCTGGGCTATGCGTTGGCTTGGGGTAATGAATACATGAACCAGCTGACCGATGCCGGACTGCCGGCAGCTTTGGTAGCCAAGAAGATAAAGTTCAATTTCGGATCAGTTCCAATTACTTCCTTGAAATTGCCAAGTTCCGCGCAGCGCGTATGTTGTGGGCCAATATCGTGGCTTCCTATAATCCGGAATGCCTGCGCGACTGCGAAAACAAGGGCGAACACAACGAATGCCGCTGTGCTGCCAAGATGAGAATACATGCGGAAACGTCCACTTTCAACCTCACTTTGTTCGATGCACACGTAAACCTGTTGCGTACGCAGACTGAGGCTATGAGCCGCTCCCCTTTGCAGGGGTGGACTCCATGACGGTTGTTCCGTTCGACAAGACGTATGCCGTTCCCGATGAATTCTCCGAACGTCTGGCACGCAACAGCTGCTGCTCCTGAAAGAGGAATCGCATTTCGACAAGGTGATCGACCCGGCTGCCGGTTCTTACTACATCGAGAACCTGACCGTGGCTATTGCCAAGCAGGCTTGGGAGCTGTTCCTTGCAGTAGAAGAAGACGGCGGTTTCTACGCATCCGTAAAATCCGGCAAGATACAGGCTGCCGTGAACGAGAGCAATACGGCCCGCCATTCTGCCGTTGCCAAGCGTAAGGAAGTGCTGCTGGGTACTAACCAGTTCCCGAACTTCAACGAGAAGGCGGGTGACAAGAAACCGTTGGAAGCTACTTGCTGCTGCGGTGGACACAGCACTTGCGAAAAGGATGTTCCGTCATTGAACTTCGATCGTGCAGCCAGCGAGTTTGAAGCGTTGCGTCTGGAAACGGAAGCGTCTGGCAAGCGTCCTAAGGCGTTTATGCTGACTATCGGTAACCTGGCTATGCGTCAGGCACGTGCTCAATACTCTTGTAACTTCCTGGCCTGTGCCGGATATGAAGTTGTTGACAACCTCGGTTTCCCGACCGTAGAGGAAGGTGTGGAAGCTGCAATGGCGGCTAAAGCCGATATTGTGGTTCTCTGTTCGAGCGATGATGAATATGCGGAATATGCAGTTCCCGCTTTCAAGGCCTTGAACGGCCGCGCCATGTTCATCGTAGCCGGTGCTCCTGCTTGTATGGACGAGCTGAAAGCAGGCTGGTATCGAGAACTTTATCCATGTCCGTGTCAACGTTCTGGAAACATTAAAGGAATTCAACGCTAAACTTTTGAAGTAAGATGAGAAAAGATTTTAAAAACTTAGATATATATGCCGCTTTCCAGCCCGCCAATGGTGCTGAGTGGCAAAAGGCTAACGGCATCAAAGCCGACTGGAAGACTCCGGAACACATTGAAGTGAAGCCTGTTTACACCAAAGAAGACCTCGAAGGTATGGAACACCTTAACTATGCGGCAGGTATCCCGCCTTATCTGCGCGGTCCGTACTCTGTAATGTACACCTTGCGTCCGTGGACTATCCGCCAGTATGCCGGATTCTCCACAGCCGAAGAATCTAATGCTTTCTATCGCCGTAACCTGGCTTCCGGACAGAAAGGTTTGTCCGTTGCATTCGACTTGGCTACCCATCGCGGTTACGACCCCGACCACGAACGTGTGGTAGGCGACGTCGGTAAGGCAGGTGTGTCTATTTGTTCACTGGAAAACATGAAGGTGCTTTTCGACGGCATTCCCTTGAACAAGATGTCCGTGTCCATGACCATGAACGGTGCGGTGCTTCCTATCATGGCATTCTACATCAATGCCGGGCTGGAGCAAGGCGCTAAGTTGGAAGAAATGGCGGGTACTATCCAGAACGATATCCTGAAGGAGTTCATGGTGCGTAACACCTTATATCTATCCGCCTGCATTCTCCATGAAGATCATCTCCGATATCTTTGAATACACATCTCAGAAGATGCCTAAGTTCAACTCTCCTATCTCTATCTCCGGTTATCACATGCAGGAAGCCGGCGCTACAGCGGATATCGAGTTGGCTTATACGTTCCGGCCGACGGTCTGGAATATCTTCGTGCAGGTGTTGCTGCAGGTATCGACATCGATGCGTTCGCACCGCGCCTGTCGTTCTTCTGGGCTATCGGCACCAACCATTTCATGGAAATAGCCAAGATGCGTGCTGCACGTATGTTGTGGGCCAAGATTGTGAAACAGTTCAATCCGAAGAACCCGAAATCACTGGCATTGCGTACACACTCCCAGACTTCCGGTTGGTCGCTGACCGAGCAAGACCCGTTCAACAATGTCGGTCGTACCTGCATCGAGGCTATGGCTGCCGCTTTAGGACATACCCAATCCTTGCACACCAACGCTTTGGACGAGGCTATCGCATTGCCAACCGATTTCTCTGCACGTATCGCACGTAATACACAGATTTATATCCAGGAAGAAACTTACATCTGCAAGAATGTCGACCCGTGGGGCGGTTCCTATTATGTGGAGTCACTGACCAATGAACTTGCGCACAAGGCTTGGGGAGCTGATCCAAGAAGTCGAGAAGACTGGGCGGTATGGCGAAGGCCATCGAAACCGGTATCCCGAAGATGCGTATCGAAGAGGCTGCCGCACGTACGCAGGCTCGTATCGACAGTGGTTCACAAACCATCGTAGGTGTGAACAAGTATCGTCTGGAGAAAGAAGCTCCTATCGATATTCTTGAGATTGACAATACGGCTGTCCGTCAGGAGCAGATCCAGAACCTGAAGACATTGAAGGAAGGCCGTGATGAGGCTGCCGTGCAGAAAGCGCTCGATGCCATCACCAAATGTGTGGAGACGAAGGAAGGTAACCTGCTGGAACTGGCAGTGGAAGCAGCACGTGTCCGTGCCACATTGGGCGAGATTTCGTATGCTTGCGAAAAAGTTGTAGGACGTTATAAAGCAGTAATCAGAACTATTTCAGGCGTGTATTCATCAGAAAGTAAGAATGACAGCGACTTCCACAGAGCTTGTGAGTTGGCTGAGAAATTTGCGAAGAAAGAGGGACGTCAGCCCCGTATCATGGTAGCTAAAATGGGTCAGGACGGTCACGATCGTGGCGCCAAGGTGGTAGCAACCGGCTATGCGGACTGCGGTTTCGACGTGGATATGGGACCGTTGTTCCAGACTCCTGCCGAAGCGGCTCGTGAAGCAGTGGAAAATGACGTTCATGTAGTGGGTGTTTCTTCATTGGCTGCCGGACACAAGACATTGGTTCCGCAGATCATTGAAGAACTCAAGAAGTTAGGTCGTGAGGACATTGTGGTCATTGCAGGCGGCGTAATCCCCTGCACAGGACTATGACTTCCTTTATAAAGCCGGCGTAGCTGCTATCTTCGGTCCGGGCACTCCGGTGGCGAAGGCTGCTTGTCAAATCCTTGAAATCTTGCTGGATGAGGAATAATCTGTTAAGATAAATGTTAAAAAGGGACGGAATGTGTTTGCATATCCGTCCTTTTTTCTTAATCTGTGTTATAGAACATACTTTTTTTCTTGATAGTTTGCAAATATCCCAAGAGTCCGTATCTTTGCAATGTGTTTTTCATAGTATTAGATTTAAGGTTAACAAAGGTTGGAGTACAGCGGTACTCCTTTTTTTTTTGCCCTATACTTTTCTTTTGAGGGGCGATAATGTATAGCTTTCGGACGGGCTTTCACGAACACTTTTGGCCCGACAATCATTGTTTTTCTGTTGGATTTATCCATTTTGAGACGATTTTAAAACCGTATTCGACAATTTTAAAACTGTTTTGCCTCATAGTGAAATTTTTCCACCATGTATTTAAAGACCTCTTCGCAGATTTTTTAATTTATTTTGCAATCAGGAAACTGCTAATTAAAATTTGTTCAGTTTGCTTATTTTAAATAATTAAAAAACATAAATTATGAAAAACATTTTTGTTGATTGCCGCATGCGAAAAATACTGTTTGTTGCCGTATGCATTCGATCATCTTTAGGGGGAGATTACTGTTATTCCTCAGAGGCGAATCGTAATTGGCAAGAGCATGGAACCATGGTCAATAATGAATGGACAAGCTATGGTGCTTTGCAGGATAAGAGTATTCAGGTTACCGGAACGGTTACTGATGAGTTTGGTCCTGTTATCGGAGCTACTGTGCAGGTGAAAGGGTCTACAACCGGTGTGATAACCCGACATTGACGGAAAGTACATCATTCAGGTGCCCAATGAGGATGCTGTGCTTACCGTTTCATTCATTGGCTATTTGTCTCAGGAAGTCAAGGTAGGAGGACGGAGAACAGTCAATGTCCGTCTGAAAGAGAATGTACAGAGCTTGGAAGAAGTAACAGTAGTGGCATACGGTGTACAGAAGAAGGCAACATTGACCGGTGCCATTTCCAGTGTAGGTACGGATGCTTTGTTGAAGTCGCCGAGTGGTAGTGTTGCCAACTCTTTGGCCGGTCAGCTGCCGGGTGTATCGTCCATGCAGCCCAGTGGACAGCCGGGTGCCGATGACGCAAAAGATATTTGTGCGTGGTGGGGCTCCTTGAGTGAAGCCGGCGCTACTCCTCTTATTTTGGTAGATGGGGTGGAACGTAGCTTTTTCCAGATGGATCCCAATGAAATAGAATCTATAAACGTGCTGAAAGACGCTTCCGCTACGGCTGTATTCGGTGTGCGTGGAGCCAACGGTGTGGTTTTGGTGACGACACGTCGCGGAAAAGAGGGTAAAGCCCGGGTGTCGGTAAGCTCAATGTCGGCGTGCAAGTGCCCACCCGCGTGTTGGAAACGGCAGATAGCTACACTACCGCCTTATGTTATACCGAAGCGCAACGCAATGACGGTATGGCGGAAGATCAAATGGCATTCAATGCCTATGACTTGGAAAGGTTCCGCTTGGGCGATTCTCCTATCATGTATCCCAATATCAATTGGTATAAGGAGCTGACAAACAAGATGGCTGTCCAGACGCAACATAACCTCAACATCTCCGGAGGTACAAAGAAGGTACGTTATTTCATCTCTTTGGGTTTCCTCTATCAGAATGGTTTGTTCAAGCAGTTGAAAGGACTCGACTATAATAACAACTATAATTATTCCCGTTATAACTATCGTGCCAACTTGGATGTAAATCTTACCCCTACCACTACCTTGAAGTTCAATATGGGCGGTATTGTGGGGAATAAGCGCGAACCGATTGAAGAGATCTGGAAGAACTTTTTCTTCTACATGGCCTTTCTCTTCTCCCGGACTGGTAGACGGAAAGAAAGTGGTGCACCAGGATAGCCGCTATCCTAATCTTACGATGAAGAACCAGGTATTTGATAGATACTACGGTTCCGGTTACAAACGCCAGTTGTCCAACAATATGACGTTCGACCTGAACTTAGAGCAAAAAAGTTGGATTTCATTACCAAAGGTCTGTCGGTCGACATCAAGGGATCTATAATACGGATTATTCTTATGTAAGAAGACTAGTCGGCCATGTAGAGAACTTATACTCCTTTCTATAAGTCGGAGGTGGATGGTTCCGGTCTTTCTATCGACGATCCTGACTTTAACAGGGAGGTTGTTTATCGTGTGAGTGGACAGAATTCCATGAATACCTATGAAGAAAAAGAGTGACCGTAAGCGCGGGCGCGACTGGTATCTGGAAGGAAGTGTCCGTTACAACCGTAAATTCGGCGACCATAGTGTAGGGGCTTTGTTCCTTTACAATCAAAAGCAAGAAGTATTATCCGAAGTTATATACCGATGTAGCTGCCGGTTATGTAGGTTTCGTAGGACGTTTGACTTACGAGTATAAATCCAAATACATGGCTGAGTTCAATATCGGTCACAACGGTTCCGAGAATTTTGCTCCGGACAAGCGTTTCGGTACATTCCCCGCCGGTTCTGTCGGGTATATTCTGACGGAAGAGGATTTCTTTCCGAAGAATAAGTTCTTGACCTATTTGAAAGCTTCGCGGTTTCTATCGGTCTGGTGGGTAATGATAATATGAAAGTGAATGGGAAAGACCTCCGCTTCCTGTACTTGCCCGACTCTTATTCAGTGAACGATTCCGAGTGGCTTGAGAAGAGCTATCAGGATAAGAACGGTTATATCTTCGGTCTTACCAATACCTCTTATGAGTGGGCGGCCAGAGAGATCCTTTTGGGTAATCGGATGTAACCTGGGAAACGGCTCTCAAGCAGAATTATGGTCTGGACGCTTATTTCTTCAACGACCGTTTGCGTTTGTCGGTTGACTATTTTATTGAAAAACGTAAGACATTCTGATTCAGCGGGAGTACGGTTCCTTCTTTGATTGCTATGGGTGGCGGTTTGTTGCCGGCTGTCAACATGGGTAAGGTGGATCATAAGGGATATGAAATTGACTTGAAGTGGAATGATAAGGTAAAGGATGTTTCTTATTTTTATCAATGCCAATGTGTCCTATTCTAAAAATAAAGATTGTCTTATCAGGATGAGGTAGAGCCTAACGAACCTTATATGTGGCATACCGGTAATGAAGTCGGTGCCCGTTATGGATATGTGGCGCAAGGATTCTACACGAAAGACGATTTTGATGCCGACGGCACTTTGCGCGATGATTTGCCGCAACCTATATCTAAGGTTCAGCCCGGAGATACGAAATATGCGGATTTGAACGGAGATGAAGTGATAGATCCGGACGACCGCACGAAAATCGGAAAGCCCAAACGTCCGGCTTACACGTTCGGTTTGAACTTCGGTGCGGAGTATAAAGGCTTTTTTGCTTCAATGAACTGGACAGGGGTTGCAGGATGTGATATTGAGATGCAGAATACTTATAGGGATCCGTTCTTCAACAAGCAGTTGGGCGGAACATTCTATCAATATCTGGTAGATGGCCGGTGGACGGAAGCAACGGCGGCTACGGCAGAGTATCCGCGCTTTACGTACAACCGTAATACCAATAATCAGGAAACATCCCCGCGTATGGCTGAAAGATGCTTCTTATCTGAAGCTTTCCGAAGAACCTGACGGTAGGCTACAATATCACAAGCGAAAAAGTGCTGAAAGCAATCGGCGCTTCAAAACTTGCCGTACAGTTTACGGGATATAACCTGCTGACTTTCGATAAACTGAAAATATTTGATCCGGAAGGTGAGTTGACACGTGATGATAATACTTACCCTGTAATGAAGATTTTCAGTCTGGGAGTAAATGTAACCTTTTAATCATTAAAATTGAAGATATGAAAACTATAAGAACAATAATTTCCTTAGGGTTACTGGTCACCATGATTGTAGGTTGCGAGGACCTGAAATTTGGAAATAGTTTCCTGGAGAAACCGCAGGGTGACGAAAAGTCCATTGACAGTGTGTTCTCACAGAAAAGATATGCAGACCAGGCATTGAACCAGTTCTATAAAAAGCCTGCCGGACTACATGCCGGCTTTGGGTGGTTATCATGACGGAGCTTTTTACGCTGGGATTTATATTCGGATCTGGGCTATACGACACGATTGTCGTGGACGCATGGCGCTATCACTTCCGCCAGCGGAACAAGCAACTTCCCTTACCAGCTCTCCAATAAGGCGGTGACGGGAGACCCTACCTATGGAATCAGAAAGGCCTATATCTATATTGAGAATGTAGACAAAGTTCCCGATATGTCCGCCGACGAAAAGAAGGTGCGCAAGGCGGAAGCGAAAGTTGTGATTGGCTATCATTATATGGACATGATCCGCTATTATGGCGGTATGCCTTGATTGACCATGCTTATACTGCGGATGAACTTTTCCAATTTCCCCGTTTGACGTTGGAGGAAACTGTGGAGAGAACGGTGAATCTGCTGGATGAGGCCGCAAGGGATTTTGCCATGGTTCACTACGGACGCAGAGTACGGACACATGACGGCTGCCGTTGCCAAAGCGTTGAAATTCCGCTTGCTGATGTTTGTGGCAAGTCCGTTGTTCAATAATGTTACGCCTTATTATTATGAAGGACAGGCAGCTACCGAACATCTGACATGGTATGGCGACTATCAGGAAAGCCGTTGGGAAGCAGACTCTGGAAGCCGGAAGGGAATTCTTGAAAATGAATGAGGAGAATGGCAATTATTACCGGGTGGAAAATACCGGCAATCCACGTACAGACTATATAAACGGCTATTTCACGAAAGGCAACCGGGAAGTGGTAATGGCTTCTTTCCGCTGGCCCATTTATGTAAAGTAGCTATAAAGCATTCCGTATGTTCGATCAGGGCTATGGTATGCCCCGCAGCAATCATGCCGATATGTTCTTATGGCACGACGGTTCTAAATTCGACTGGGATAATCCGGAGCACCGGGCGCATCCTTTCTTTGACGCTTCAGGTAATCCTACTCGTGATATCCGCCTGTATGAAACGTTGGTGGTGAACGGTGATAAAGTATAAAGGAAGAAAGGCGGAGGTCTTTGTCGGAGGTTCTGAGGGCTTTGGACCGTGGGTGCGAAAGAAGGGCAGAAATTCCAGTTTGGCTATGGTTTCCGGAAGTTTATTCGTGATAAAAAGAACGAAATGGAAAAGAAACCCTATTCCTGTCCGTTGGTCCGTATGCCGGAAATCTATCTTTATATGGCCGAAGCAATGAACAAGTTGGGGCAGGCATCCGTAAAGACGAGTTTGAAAGAGATGCATACGATTATCTCAATCTTGTGCATACGCGTGCCGGGCTTCCCGAAGTGACTGCTGCCGAGGTGCCGGACGGAGAGCCGTTGTTGAACTATCTGCTGGATGAGCGTGCGCGTGAGTTCGGTCAGGAGGATATACGCAACCACGATATGAGACGCTATCTCAAGGGTGCCGAATGGGCCACCCGTCCGTTGGAAGAGCCTGGTGACAACAAAGGTTGGAGAGAACTCATTTAACTATCAGGTCAACGTGCGCGAAGAGAAATACTACTGGTACGATCACTGGTACTTGCTGCCATTTCCATTGGCGGAAATCAATAAGAAATATGGCTTGGTTCAGAATCCCGGTTGGTAATAAAACTAATGAATAAGAAAAAATATGAAGAAAATTCTATATACAGTAGGTTTGGCCTTTTACACTCTCTTTGGGTGCAATGGCACAGCAGACATTGAATGGAGTTGTGAAGGACGCTTCCGGAAAACCTTTTCCGGGGGTGAAGATCTCGAAGGCCGGAGAATTCCGTATCAACAGCATTACAGATGAGTCCGGCGTTTTCTCATTGGAGCTGGAAGAAGGCGACTATATCGACCTAAACTATGCCGACGTGGTTCTGAAACGTGTGAAGGTGACGGGAGAGACTATGAATATAGTGCTTGACTCACACAAAGACGGAATGAGCGACTTGGGTTTTATGAAGCGCACCGAAGAGAACCGTACGCAATCGGTATCCACCATCTATGCCGATCAGTTGATGAAAGGAGCCACCTCAACCAACAGGGTGAACAATGCCCTCTTTGGTCTGATACCGGGGTTGCAACTCTCGCAGAACGCGGGCTGGCGTACGAATGCCGGAATGAAGATACGTGGCGTTTCCGGTTCTCCATTGGTGTTGGTCGACGGTTTCCAACGCGGGCTGACGAACATGACTTTGGAAGAGATTGAATCGGTGCAGGTGTTGAAGGACGGAGCGGCCACCGCTCTCTACGGAGCCAGAGCTGCTAATGGCGTTCTTTTGATTAATACCAAACGTGGCGTTTATAATTCATTTGATATTGACGTGAATTATCGCCATGGTTTTAATTTCCCTATCAACCAGCCGGAAATGGCGGATGCTTATACCTATGCAATGGCGCAGAATGAGGCTTTGCACTATGACGGGTTGCCTCTTCAATATACGGCCAAGCAGTTGGAAAACTTCAAGCAAGGAACGAATCCCAACTTTTTATCCCAATACCGATTGGGTGAAAGAAGGCATGCGCGATTTCAGCCAGAACAACCAGTTCAATATTATGGTACGTGGCGGCGGACAACGGGTGCGCTACATGGCTTTGTTGGATTACAAGAATGAGTTCGGTTTGCTGAATGAGGATTACACCCACTATTCCGACCGTTACAACTCCCAGATCCGTAATTACGAACTGGATTTGCGTATCAATCTGGATGTGGATGTCACTCCTGCTACCAAAGTGAAATTCAGCCTTTACGGTATTATTGCAGAAGATAAACGCCCCAATACCGGTATAGACGCTATCTTCCAAAACCTGTATAACGTGCCTTCCGCAGCTTTCCCCATAAAGACTGCCAATGGGAACTGGGGCAGTAATTCTGTCTTTAAGATGAATCCTATTGCCGCGATTGCCGATGTGGGGTATGTGCAGGAAAACCGTCGTTTGCTGGAAGGGGATATGCGCCTGACGCAAGACCTCTCCATGTTTGTGAAGGGGCTGAACGCCGAGGTTGCCGTAGCCTATGACAACTCTGCCACTTATCAGGACATAGGCAGCAAGACTTATCTGTATGAAATCTTCAATCAGACCGTAGCCGGACTTCCCACTACTAAAACGGAAGGTTCCAACTCTACTTTGCAGGTTTCATCGTCCAAACTGTCCGACCAGTTCATTCGTGCCAGCGTAGAGGCAAAAACTGAACTATGACCGCACATTCAATAAACATCAGGTTGCCGCGTCTGTCGTTTACCGTCAGGAGATGGAAGAACCTCTCGGTGTGAATGGCGCTTATTATCGCCAGAACGTAATGGGATTTGCAGGATATAATTATGATAACCGCTATATGCTTGACGTGGTGGCCAATTACGGTACCAGCGTATTGCTGGAAGGCGACAAATTCCGTTTCTATCCTGCGGTGTCGGCCGGATGGAACATAGCCAACGAGGCTTTCTTGGAGGATGTATCCCAACTTGATATGTTGAAGTTGCGTGCTTCCTGGGGGCGTTCGGCAACGGACGGCTGGATTACGGTCTGGGAAACTATTTTTGGATCAGTGACAAAACAAGCGGTAAATATGCTTTTGGTGAATCCTTGGGTACTCTCGTTAATGGTTTGCGGGAACAGCAGTTGCCTATGTACAGACTGGAGTTGGAGACTGCCGACAAATACAATATAGGTGTCGATTTGCGGATGTGGAAGAACTTTACGGCATCTGCCGAAGTGTTCTACGACCGTCGCACCAATATTCTGGTTGACAATAACCGTACTTCCGGAATGTTGGGAGTGACGCCCGCCAAGAGCAATATCGGTGAAAATGAAACCCGCGGACTGGAACTCAGCATGGGCTGGAACCAGCAACTGAAAGATTTCAACTATTATGTCAATGCTAACTGGGGACTGAACGACAGTAAGGTGATTGAAAACGGACAGGCTTATCAGCCATACGATTATCTGTACACCAAAGGCCATAAAATCGGACAGTTGTTCGGCTTGGAAGCCATCGGATATTTCAATGATGAAGAAGATATAGCCAACAGCCCCGAACAGACTTTCTCGGTGGTGCGTCCGGGTGACGTGAAGTATAAAAGATCAGAACGGTGACAAGCGTATAGACAGTGAGGATCGCGTTGCCATTGGCAAGTCCACCTCTATCCCCGACATGGTCTACGGATTGAACTTGGGTTTTGAATACAAAGGTTTCGGCATAGACATGACCTTCAACGGAGTCAGCGGGCTGACAAAGCAACTGAATGTGTCAAGTGTGCATCAACCCTTGCGCAACGGCAATACCAATATTGCCACTTGGTATCTGAAGGACAAAGTACGCTGGACGGAAAGCACCAAAAGACATTGCCAACGTGCCGCGCCTGTCCACGCTCTCCAACGAGAACAACTATCAGACCAGTACGCAATGGATAGCAGACGGTTCTTTCTTCAAACTTCGCAACCTGAATGTGTATTACACTCTGCCGCAGGCATGGTCCAAGAAGATGAAGATGGACAAGTGCCAGGTCTATGCCAAAGCGCTGAACGTGTTTTCTATCGACAAAATAGACTATTTCAATTGTGAGGACATCGCTTTGGGCTATCCCGACCTGTTCTCGGTATATGTAGGCTTGAATATTAATTTTTAAACGGGACGAAATTATGCTTAACATAAAAAAATATATGGTAATGGCCTGTGCGTTGCTTTCGTTGAACGGATGTGACTATCTGGATTATAACGAGACTTCCGGCAAGACGAAAGAAGAAGCGTATGCCTATTATGATAATATGAACCAGTTGGTAGCATACGTGTACACTTTCTTGCCATCCGATTTAGGAAGCGGGTATATCATGGAAGCTGCCACCGACAACTGCATTTACACACAGGAAAATGCGAATATCAACTATATGACCAACGGAGTGTGGAGCCCTTTGAAACGGGTGGACGACGCTTGGAATCTTTGGGACGGTATTCGCAGCGCCAACTCTTTTCTGGAGAATTACGATCCGGAAGCCTTGAAACGTTTTGAGTATAATGACGACTACAAGGAGATAATGGAGAAATCCTCGAAATTCCCATACGAAGTTCGTTTCCTGCGGGCTTTCTATCTCTTTGAACTGGCAAAGCGGTATGGTGACATCCCGTTGTTGACACGCACTTACACGCAGGAGGAGATTAACTCGGTGAAGCAGCAGACTCCGTTTAATGAAGTGATTGATTTCATCGCAGAGGAATGTTCCGAGATAGCTCCTGAACTTCCGGTGAACCAGATGGATTTCTGGGATGAGACAGGACGCATCACCTGCGGTGCGGCGCTGGCTTTGAAGTCAAGAGCGCTTTTTATGCGGCGAGCGAACTGCACAATCCCGACAATGACTTGAGCAAGTGGGAAAAAAGCCGCCAGAGCAGCCCATGAGGTGATTGCTTTGAATGAGTACAGCCTTTGCCTGAGATTACTGCCGACCCTTTGTATTCCGATAAGGGAGGAAATGAAATATTCAAATCCAAACAATTGATACTTGAACGCCGCAACACTGACCTGACAAATAGTTTTTGAAGCACGCAACCAGCCTATGGGGATATGCCGAGACTTCCGCAAAGGGAGGAAATACCCCCCCTACCCAGAACTTGGTGGACGCTTATGAAATGAAAGACGGTACTCCTTTTGACTGGAGCAACCCTGCACATGTATCGAATATGTATTATGATGCCGAAGGCAAGCCGACCCGCGACCCGCGTTTGTATAAGAATGTGCTTACCAACGGAAGTGTTTGGCTGGAACAAAAGGTGGAAACTTTTGAAGGCGGTAAGAACAAGATTATGGAAGGCTCCACCAAGACCGGATACTATTTACGCAAATGGATGAATCCTTCCGTATCGCTGGATCCGGTGAAGCCCAACAAGATAGAACACCATTATATCTTGTTCCGCTATGCCGAAATCCTGCTGAACTATGCGGAAGCCCTGAACGAATGGAAGGGTCCTGACGTTAAGCCCGAAGGATGTACGCTCACTGCGATTGAAGCGTTGAATAAAGTGCGCGCCTCGGCTACAATGGAAGGCGTGGCTGCTGCCGGACAGGACGATTTCCGTAAGAAAGTGCGCAATGAGCGCCGCGTTGAGCTGGCTTTGGAAGGACACCGCTTCTACGACATACGCCGCTGGAAGATTGCAGGCGATGATGAGGTGCGCAATCTCTACGGGGTGAAGATTAGAACGAGTGGAGATGATGAACTCTCGTTTGAGAAAGTGCTGATAGGGACGATGTATTGGGCGAACAAGATGTATCTCTATCCTTATCCACAGAACGAATTGTATATGAATGAGAACTTGGTACAGAACCCGGAATGGTAAAATTTGAATAGTATGAAAATGAAATTTATAAATATCTGCTTGTTCACTGCAGGCTGTCTGTTTGTGACAGGGTGTAACGATGATAACGAGATTTTCTTTGAAGATCTGACCGGCAATAAAGCATTGGAAATGGTGCATCCCAATGATCGGGACCAACCTTATCCGCGCGAAGAGCATGAGCTTTTGTGAATCCGGCGCCGCTGATTGTACCGAAAGTACTGAGAGGAGAAGATGAATTTCTGGAATTTGAGTTGTCGCAAGATAACTCATTTCCTGAGAAAGGTACGTACCGTTCCGGCAAACTGAACTGGGACCTATATAATGTTCACGAGCAACTGGCTACCGGTGACTGGTATTGGCGTTTCCGCAAAGTGGATGCCAATGACAAAGCTACCATTTGGAGCGAAGTCTATAAGTTTACGGTGACAGGCAAGGAAGAGGTATTCGTAACGCCCAAGTGGGAAGTGTTCCAACAGAACATACCTGCCACGTATCCGCGTATCAACTGTTTTCTGGAAGAGGACATAGCGAAGGTAAGCCCGATTGCCGACACTCATCCTGAATATAAGTCGATGATTAGTAGGGCAAATGGAAAGGACGGTCTTGGTGTCAAATTACCGGCCAATCCCCATGATTATGGTATGGAAGCACTGGCGAATAACACGAGGAATTATTTGAATACCGCTTGGCGTCTTACCAAAGACCGGAAGTATTATGACAAGATACTGGAAATTGGCAGAACTTTGATTAATTACGGTATTACCGATGACCAACTGAAAAAGTATGAAAATTTTGCGGCGGGAGGTATTGTTGATGTAGTGAGTCTATGCTATGACCTTTGTCAGGAGAGCCTGACCGAAGACGAGAAGACAAAGGCGGAACAACTGATCTTGAAGATTGTCAATTATTACTACCGGAGTTATACGGGAAGAATCGAAAATCACATCTTCGATAATCATACTTGGCAAATTGTATTGCGCAACATGACGCAAGGTGCGTTGGTAATTTGTCAGGAATATCCCGAAGCAATGAATGCGCTGGAATACTTCTACGAACTGTGGACTGGGCGTGCGCCGGCTTCCGGCTTCAACCGCAGCGGGGCATGGCAGAACGGAATCAGCTATTTCGGAACCAACTGTTATACGCTCTACTGGATGCCGATGTTATTCTCACATCTGACGCAGACTGATTTTCTGAAACATCCCTGGTACAAAAATGCCGGTAAGGCAATTGCTTACACCTGCCGCTGCCGGGTTCGGGCAACTGTAGTTTTGGTGACGGAGTCGAAAAATGGATGACAGAACCGGGAAGAGTACAAGTGGGGATTCATGGACTTCTTGGCTCGTGAAACGGGTGATTCTTACGCTGCTTGGTATGCCAAGGAGTGTGCTGTGGTACTGAAAGACAATTTTGATATGCGTTTGTATCGTATTGCTCAGGGGGATGCTGACTATACAGCCTGCGGAATTGGATGATAGTGCTTTTGAGAACTTTATCTGGCATAAAGACATCGGTGAAGGTGTGGCGCACTCCGATATGCGGAATCTGAATTCCAATCTTTCGTTGGCTTTCCGTTCCAGCCCTTACGGTTCGGGCAGTCATACGCTGGCAGACCAGAATGGTTTCAAATTGTTGTATAAGGGTAGACCGGTCTATATCAGCGCGGGCTATTATCAGAATTTTGCGGACAAGCACATCCTTTTGCAATACCGCAACACCCGCGGTCACAATACAATTATGATAAAACGGCATCGGCCAGCCTTTCACTACGAAGGCCTATGGAAACATATGCCGGGGATTGAATGGAGAGAACATCGCTTATTTCTTGGGTGACGCTTCGAATGCATATTGCGGTACTTCCGATCAATGGGAATCGAATTTTGTTGCCGCCGGCATCAGCCAGACGCCGGAGTTTGGATTTGGTGACAATCCTTTGAACAACTACAAACGCCATATCTTTATGCTCCGCCCGAATAAGATTGTTATTTACGATGAATTGGGTGCAGACGAAGTTGCAACCTGGCAATGGTTGCTGCATAGTCCCGTAGAAATGCATGTTGCCGGGAACAAAGTGACAACCGATTACACCTATGAAGGTAGGGGCAGTTTCACTTCCGTTGCCCAGATTTACAGTGAGCAGACTCCGGACATTACTGCAACCGATGAGTGGTTCCCCCCGGTGGTGAGCCTGCCGACCAAGATCCCGTAAAAGTATCCCAAGCAATGGCATCTCACCGCTAACTTCGGACCGAGCCTCAATAATAAGATACTCACCGTTATTCAGGTGACGGAGAATGGCAGTGTAGATGAAATCTGGCAGGTGAATAACCGTTTCACTTTGGGCGACTGGAAAATTGAAGCGGAAATGGCTGCCGATAAACCTGCCGCTATCACCATTTCCAATAAGTTAACCGGAGCCATGTTCAGCTATGGAACTCCTGAAGTGATTGTTGGCGGCGCTCCCCAAACGCCAACAAGAAAACTCTTCTGTCTTGTATGACAATGTACAAGGTACGATGCAAGTACAGGAAAGTACGGACAAACCGTTGCAGACAACAAGGGCTTTGAAATAACATTAAATTTTTAAGAAATGAAGAAACTATATTTTATAATAACTTTATTGTTCACCGTTCTTCTGGCTTCGTGCAGCCAGGAAGAGCCGGTGAACGGTGAGACTGACAACAGCCGGGTGAGCATTTCCGCCGAACTTCCCGGGGATATTGCGGCAACACGTGCACAGATAACTATTCCTACTACTCATAAACTGCGTTGCATCATTGAGGTGTGGACAAAGAGCGATAGTCCTTTCTTGAAATATCGTGAGGAGATTGCGGTGGCAGCGGGCACTGTCCCTACATTCGACTTTCCATTACGGCCGGGTGATTACACCTGTCTGATGTGGGCGGACTTTATAGCTGCGGATGCGGCTGTTTCCGAGGTGACCTCTGTGGATGGTGTGACTTATACCCATTTTGAGGATACCTACTACGATACTTCCAACTTGCATCAGCTCACCGTCAAAGACGAGTTTGCCTCCAATTTGTTCGATACCGACCTTTGCGACGGCTTCTATGCCAAGCTGGAAGTGAAAAAGAATGCTGCTGCGGTGAATGAATCCATGAAGCTGACGCGTCCGTTTGCTAAGTTGATTGTGCAAGAAACCGATGCGGAAAAATTTGCTACACTCACAGGATTGACCGTCAGCTTCGAAATGCCTAAAACATTCAGTGTAGCTACGGGGAGAGCCGGGAGCGGAAATGCTTACGGCAGTGTATGACAAGAACTTTGCTTCTGCGGAAGATGCTCCTCAAATATTATATACCGGATATGTCTTCACTCCTTCCACAGGACTTTCCTTGGGTAGCTCTATCCTTACGTTTACGACAGCTGCCGGTAAATCGACTCGTGAAATACCGGGAGAAAGCATTGAGTTGAAACGTAATCAACAAATGACTGCCGGTGGTAAGCGATGGGTGACGGGGCATTAGATCCCGGTACAGATCCGGATCCTGAACCGAGCAAAGACCCGCAAGTAGGAGACTATTTCTTCATAGACGGTACGTGGAGCAGTGAACTGACGGAAGAGAATAAAGCGAATTGTGTCGGTATTGTATATGCGGTAGGAGCACAAGGGGGCGATGACATCAGCAATTATCCGAATAGTGAGGGTAAGAGCATTAAGGGGTATGTGATGGCGTTGCAGAATGTAAAAGTGGATAATAGTTTTGATACTGCTAATAAGAATTATTTTAATGGTAAAATTCGTCCTTATTTTTATCAACAAAATGGCTCTAATGTAAATTCTGAAATACAAAAAAAGTTTTCTAAAAGAAAACTTTTTAAAAGTTTCTCGCTTCTGGTGCTGATTGGAACTTATACAATGGTTTTTCCGTAACTAAGAAGATTTTAGCTACCGAGATTTATACCCAAAATAAGGATACAATGTATCATCCGGCTCTTACTGTCTTTGAGAAATGGAAAGAAACAACAGCCACAGTAGTAGCTAACTCTTCCGGATGGTATATACCATCTTCGGCACAATTATTACAATTTACCGGAGGATTATTTGGTTTTGCGGGAGAATCAGCTCCTGTAGTACCTGCTGTAACAAAGGTCGATGCTTATAATAGTGCTTTTATGAATGCAATAGACAAAGGAATTACGAAACATTTTCCGACAAATAATAAGAATGCAGGATATTATATGTATTCACTCTCGCTTTCTAATGATCCTGCGCCTTATGTGCTGCAAATAGGTTACGGGGTGGACGGAGCAGGATCGATAAAGGCTACTAAGCCCAGCTTTAAAGTTCAAGCGGATATTCGTCCCGTCTTAACCATCATAAAATAACCCCTAATTAAAACTTATACGAATATGAAAAAGAATATATTAGGATTACTACTGATAATATGCTGCATGGGTTTGTTCACCTCGTGCAGTGACGATGATAACAACGGCATTGATGCCGGGCAGATGCATGTATCCGCTGTTCTCCCTGCAAGCATCACTGCCGGGGGGCAGAGGACATTGTCGGGCACAAATTGCGTTGCATCCTCGAACTTTGGACAAAAAGGCGAAGTTTCACAACCGGCTTATCGTAATGAAGTAGTCGTAGAGCCTTCTGCCGAAACTGCCGCTATTTCGTTCGATTTGGCTGTGGATGCCGGTACGTACGATTGTCTGATGTGGGTGGACTACGTTGACGGAACAGTTGCCGCTGCCGGCCGTTCCGAAGATGGGGCAATCCGTTATGCAGATAAGTATTACGACACTTCCGATTTGAGAAACGTTGCCATAAAAGAGATGAGTAGCTTGATTAACAACGAAAGCGCCGATGCTTTCTATTATAGCGGTGAGGTTTCAAAGAAATCAGGTGAGGCGTTGGTGTTGCAACCCCAAATGGTGCGTCCTTTTGCCAAGGTGAGTGTCTTGGAAAAGAACCTGAGGGAATTTAAACTGCTTTGGGCATTGTCCGTTCCTATAATGCGACATCAAAGTTCAACGTCAGCACCGGCAAGGCTGTAGACGGCGAGATGGTGACTGTCGACTTCTCCATTCCGAAATTCAACTGGGAAGCTACCCCCGACGGTACTCTCTTCTCTGCCTATATCTTTGCTAATGAAGAAAGTGAAGACATGGGAGAAATCAAACTGAACTTTACCACCAAACAAGGACAGCAGAATGTAACAGTACCGGCCGACCTCGTTCCATTGCTTCGCAACCAACACGTCAAAGGTGAGCGGTAATATGATGAAAGAATCTCCGATAGAAGATACTGAATTTGACATTGTATTCGACATTGACGTAGAAGATTGGGAATCGGCTAATTCGGATATCACAACCAGACCTCTCGCCGCCAAAATAGGCGACTTTATCTATAAAGACGGTACATTTGGAAACGAATATAATGAGAAAGCCATCGGTGTTATATTTGCATTGAAGGAGAACTTTACGGACAATAGTGACTACGGGACTGCCTTCGAAGGCAAGAAAATAGCAGGCTATGCCATGGCATTGGAAGGTACTGATCGTATTTACATAGGCCCCTCCAAAGATGGTGGTTTCACTGACGGGACTGATATTACAACCTTAGCGACAACAGAAACCTATAATGCCGACTACACTGTTAGGACGTACAATGGATATGAGTACAGTAAGGCATTTAATGCTATTTTTGATAATACTGAGCAATCTTTGTTATTCAAACAATACAAGGGCTTGCGAGCAAAGTATAACCATACAGCTGCAAATCTTAGTGACTGGTACATACCTTCCGCACACCAGATGTACGATATTTGTGCCCGGATTTATGGCATCTCTCCTGAAAAGAATGGACCACTCGATGAATCAACGAAAGATGCAACGCTAAGAGCAGCCTATGATGTTGCGGTAAGCCGTATAGGTACTCAGGCTAAGTTAGTCGGTAATGCTTCCAGAAACACTTGGATGATGACAAGTTCGTTTGATAAGGCACAATCAAAAAATATCTACCTTGCTGGTAGATAATAATTTTACCTATATCAATTCGGCAACTACCGGTAGCTGGGCTCTAATTCTCAATATGTTCTTCGTCCAGTTCTCACCATCTTTGAAGGCGAGTAAATACGCGGAATACTAACTTAACACATTAGTCTATTGACGGACGGTATGGCTCATAACACCTTGAGCTATACCGTCTGTTCTGTTTCTTGATGAAGTCAGTGTGAAATCCTTTCTGTCAGCCCGCCGAACCACTTGTTTTCGATATTTTCTCATCACTCGTCACACAGCCTGTTAACTCTCTAAGAGTAAGCCGACTATAGCGTGATGACAACCAAATAATGCGTGACGACAAAACTTTTTGTCATCACGCATTATCACTTTTTGCACAGGGGCAGAACCTTGTTTTATCCAATACGTTTTCTGTTTTTAAACCATGTAAAACCTTGCTAAACTATAAGCTAAACTTCTGTTTTGCGGGCCGAACAGCCCAATAGTTAAACCGTACAGCCCCGCAACTGAAAAACGAGGCTTAACTAAGTGTATAAAGACAAAATCTATAAGGGAATGAAAGATTTTGTTTGATGTTTCGGCTGATTTCTCTTGTTGGATTGTGGAGCTTTCCTCAGGCCTTCTTTATAATCTTCCCTGCTTTTTCCGGAAACCTCCAGTGAAAGTATGGTGAACTTGAAAGTCAGTGAATAGCACATGGTTCTGTAACAGTCTCAATCCGAAATGTCCGTCGCCTTCGTTGCGTTTGATAGAGAGGCGGAATAGTTCTTCTCCATTGATGCGGTAGGTTGTGATTCCTTTCTGCACCCGGATTTGGATGTGATACCATTGGTTGGGGAACAGCAGGTGAGCGGGATCTGTATATTCCTTGATTACAGGCCTTGCTATTGAATCGTTCAAAGAAGGGCCTCCGCCGTAGTATTGACGGAAACGGGTGGTGGAGTTATGGTTTCCTCCATATCCCACGTAAAACAGCTTTAAGGACTTGTAGTGTTGGAAGATGCCTTTTCTCCATGCTGCCTGTGCATGCAGGTTCTCAGGATGCTCCGGGTCGTTGGCGCCCCAGAAACAGTTCAGGTCGCTTAAGCGGTCGTACTTCCCGCCCTGCATCAACATCTTTATGCGGTAACTGATTTCATAGTCGCCTGTCAGACGTTTGTTATACCATAGCGTAAGGCCTTTGTTGGGGCCGTTATGTCAGTGTGTCACCGGGATACCATTATCTGCATTTCGCCGGAATGGTCCTCGATGGCCCAGTTTTTTCAAGATGACTTGGGCCTGCATGATGAAGGGGGAAAAAGTAGGAATAAAGCTTCCTGCAAGAATTCTGTAAATGAGTTGTCGGTTCATGGAAATAGTTGTTAAACAGTTTTTCTTTTAAAGGCAAAAAGTAGCCAATCGGCATGAATAAGAGAAATTGAGAAAAGGAAAAAAGGCTGGAACTTTTTGCAAATCCAGCCTTTCCCCAACCTTTGTTAATCCAAATAAAACCCTTTACCTTAAAAATTAAATGTCTGTTTTGTTTATGAGTTATTACTGATGTCTGTCCATGTATTTTTCATTGCTTCCCAGATAGTAGTAGTCAGCATAATTCAGCGGGTACATCTTTATCTGGAACCATGCGGCAGTGAGCCTGTGGAGTGCATCAGCACATAACCCGGGTTGCTGCCTTTTGGAAGACAGATAACCGGGAACCGGAAAAGACTTTTCAATATAGTCTCGGCATAGTCGGCATATTTCTTTGCCGTCGGGCACGAACGTGCTGGAGTTCTAAAGAATGCGGATGCCGTAAGGCTGCGGGCCGATGCGTCGCGTGGCGTTTTTTCGCCTGCCGGAGCGTCATAATCCCAGTAGGGGATCAGGTCGTCCGTCTTTACACGTTCCATAATCATGTCTGCAATGTGAACGGCTTCCTGCAGGAAAGCCGTGTCCCGGGTTTCGCGATAGCAGGAAGTGTAGCCGTATACTCCCCACGCTTGTCCGCGCGACCATGCCGACTCGGCATTTTTGCCTTGATGCGTCTGTTTGACTTCTTACACTTCCGTCATTGTTGTAGCTCACCACATGATAGAGGTGTAGTCGGGACGGAAATGGTTTTTCATGGTGGTCTGCGCATGCTTTACGGCTATGTCTTTGTATTTGTTGTCTCCTGTCAGCTTGGAAACGTTGAACAGCAGGTCCAGGTTCATCATATTGTCAATGATTACGGGGAAGTTCCATTCGCCGAAATCCCATGAACGGATGCAGCCTTATTTCCGGATTGAAACGGGAACATAAATTATCCGCGGTTTCTACGAGTACGGCTTTAATGGTGTCGTTAGGGGGCGAGGCGGAGGGCATTGCCATAGCTGCAATTCATCATGAAGCCTATATCGTGCGTGCCTTTCAGCTCACGTATGGGGTTCAGCAGGTTGGTGTACTCGATGGCGCGGTTCTTCAACCTCATCGCCGGTCATTTCGTAAGCATACCAAAGGCTGCCGGGAAAGAAACCGCTGGTCCAGTCGTAAATGCTGCAAAGATATCTTTTGGCCCAGTTGCAAAGCCGGTGGATTGGGATGCAGAGAGTCTATATATGATTTGTCTTCACGTTGCAGTTGCGTGTCAAGGAAATTCACGTCATAACCGGAATATATGGAGCGTGGCAGCTTGCCTGTTCCGGAAAGTTCTTCAGCGGTCAGTTTCAATTGGTAGGAAGCGGCGTGCGAGCGCGTTGCTCATCCATGCCTCTTGGGGGACCGGGTGTTTTTACAACCGGTCAGGCCGATGAGCAGGGCGGTTGCAAAATAACAAGGAGTTTCTTTTTTCATATTTATTGAATATTAGTGATTATTGTTCGTATGCAAAAATATGGATATTCGGTAAATATCTTGTATAAGGTTGTTGAAAGGAACTTCGGAAGGGTCCAAAGACGTCTCACTTTTTGTCGCATATAGTTTTAATTTTGTGTTTTATCGGACAGAAGTATCATGGCAACCCGAAAAAGTTCCCTCCTTTGCCTTCAACCGGCCTATCGGGGATGCTTCGGCAGCTTGGGACGTGATGGTCACCGTTTCGCCTTTTCGTATATCCAATGCGTACACACCTTTGCCTTGGGGAACCAGCATGGCATTGCCGATTTTGACAACAGGATTTTCCATATCCGTCTGTAAGATGCAGGGTTCTCCCGCGAGGCTTTTTTAATCCGTATGTCTGTTGTTTTCCCTCCTTTGCGGATGGCGGAAACGAGGAAAGCGCCTTCTGCCCGCAGGTCTTGGAACCGGACGTCCTGCCATTGGGAGGGGACGGCGGGGAATACGCGTATTTTCTTTCCCCAGCTCTGCAACAGCATCTCGTGGACACATTGTGTGCCTGATAGGGGCGTTTTCGATAACGGGACCGCTTTCCATATACATTGTGTTGGGACGCAGGGTGAGGGCAAACAGGCCGTTTAATTTTTTCCAATGCCTTGTTTCCTTCACCGAAAGCGGCGTACAATAAGGATGCGCCCGTATAGGAAAATCCGAGGATATTGTCGGGCAGGCTGTGCCAGTGTTCCACCGACTTCTCCAGTAGTTCTTTGCTGCCTTTCTGTCTCCGCGTTCAGAAGATGGAGCGGATAGAACATCAGCAGGTGTGAGTAGTGGCGGTGCGAACGGTTGTAGGGGGACATCTTTTCCCTATCATCATGCCATCCTCGTTTTGGGGATAGTCGGTCAGTTTGTCGGCGATGTGCTGCCATGTGGGGCATAGTTCGTCGTTGATGGACAGAATGCGGCAAGCCTCAAGCAGAGTCAGGCATCCCCAGCGGAGCAGTGCAAGGTCGTAGTTGCAGTCTTTGGCGTTTCCGTATTCCGGAGAGTAGGTCTCTTTCAGGTGCAGTATGCCTTGCCCGTCTTCTTCGAGGAAAGGAAGATAGAAGTTGATGGCACGTCTTAGAGTGGGGTAGACCGTATTTCGCAGGATGCTCTCGTCCATGCTGTAACGGTATTGTAACCAGAGGTTATGGCATAACCATGGGAGGTTGCCCACTTGGGCGAACGGCTTGCTGCCGGGCACGCGCACATCTACTCCCCACCAAGTTGAAGTCGGTGGCTACGGGCAGTGCGGCGGCATCTTTCCGGTAGGCTTCTGGCACATTGTTTATTAAGTTTTTCAAAGTTGTTGTTTATCGCATCCACCACCGGCATACCCAGTCCAGCCTGTTGGATGGGTAGACGGGCCAGTAGCTTAGTTGCACGTTCAGGTTCCACCAGGTGTTGGGCCATGGCGTCAGCACTTGCCAGGGGCCGCTGTTGTCCAGCAGTCCGCCGCCGACGCGTGTTGCGGATGCCAGCTTGTACATTTGCGCCCAATAGAAGTTTTCTATCTTTTTGTCGGGCAGGCTTATGAAGCCTTTGGGGGTAATAATTGTGCCACCAGTCCCGGTGTGCTTGCCGGAGGAGGGATATATCCGCCGTTTGCAGGTTTGCCAAATGCGGTCTCCGCCTTTTTCAGGGCGTCGGTCTCCGGAAAGGAGTGTGTGTTGCTGATGACAAGGACGCTTTTATTGCCTTTCCTTATTTCTTTCCAGACGGTGGCGGTACCTCCACCTGCCAGCAACGGTTGCCAGCAGTAGTTCAGCCCCGTTGCGTTCGTACAGTTGTGATGCGGGGTTGGATATATAGTCTTTCTTGAAGTGGTTCTTGCTTTTTTTCAGTATGGCGTTCAGTTGTTCTGGGCGAATCGGTGCTTTCCGGATAGAACCGCCAGGTAAAATCTCTCTCGCCTTCCGTTGCTTCCGCTTCGACAATGATGGGGGCTTTCGAGGTGACGCAGGCCCTAGCTTTATTTCCCCCGATGTGGTGCGGATGCATCCCCGGGTTTCGGCATCCCATAGGTCGAGCCGCATGGTTCCGAAGTGATTTCACCTCACGGGGTGGAGGAGGAAGTAGCCTATGAGCAGGCGGCTTCTTCCATAGATGCCTTTGTCGTCTTCGCGGTGATCGTGCACCATACTGTTGTTTACGTCCACCCGTATTGCATTCTTTTCCGGTTCTTTGCAGATGTAGGTCCCCATACTTCCGTTTCCCATAAAGGGGGCTTCATACCATGTCTGAGGCAGACGGTTCCATATCATGTCCTGTCCGGACATAAACGTTTTCAATCGATCTGACTGTAACAGCATACTGTCACGCACCACGTTGCGATGACAAACAGCAGGTTTCTTTTCATGTGTGATAGATTTTGCAATATGTTTTTTTATGGCATTATGTAGCAAAGATAGCGGTATATGGGCAGAATGGGGCATGATAATGTTGAAAGGCTTCGTAGTATTGCCTTGTCCTGTTTCAAATTTGTCGGATTGTGTTTTAATTTTGTCCAACTCTTATAATTCGGTAGACAATGCTCCTGTTTGTGTGTCTGCTTTTTAGATTGTTCTTTTTCAATACGTGGCCGAGATGCTTTGCATACCCGTTTGTCCGCTTCAATATTGAAACTCGCAGTTTGTACTGTTGAACTCGTAGTTGCTCCGTATGCCAGGTGAACCGACTGCCGGAGTCCTTTCATTATACGTGGGGATTGCAGCGACATTACGGGATTTTTGAAGAATAAAGCGCTGAACGGCCTTAATTTTGGCTGAAGAAAGGTATTTTAATAACCTTGAAGAGTGAGTTACATAGGATGTTTGTTGTAGCTGTAAATAAGAATGTTACATCGTTGTAGAGAACATGACGCTGCAAAAAAGCAGTGACGAACAAATGTCGGTCGTCACTATCACAACGCTTCTCACAACTTATTAACTTCCGCATTTATAGGCGGTTGACCATAAAAGTGATGAGTGATGAGAAAAAAGCTTATTATTGCATAGTGGATGATTTAAATAAGTATACTATTTTATCTTGCCGGTAGCTTGCGCAGGCCTGTCTTTCATCTCCTGCACTTCCCATTTACCGTCAAAACTGTCATATAGGATAGAGGAATTTTTGTCCTTACTTTCGTACACTTGGCCGTTCATGACCGGTTTCTCTTTTCCGTAACTGAATGTGGCTTGCGTTTTACTGTTCCGGATGTATAGGCTTGCCGGGCGCTTGGTGTTCAGCTCCGCTTCAATCTTCCAGTCGCCGCATTGAAAACTGTTGCTGTCGGCATGCTTGATGTCTACAATCCGGTTCCCGTCCGCTTCCACTTGGATGATGGTAAGGATGCGGTTGGTCTTGCTGGGCGCATAGCTGGCTGTCAGCGACCAAGGGGCGGTAAAATCTTCACCGCGCACGCCTGCCTTCGTATTCGGTTCGGCAGCAAACTTGTCTGTTTGGCTGATGGTGCACTTCTGCTCACTGAACAGGCGGGCAACAGAGGTGTATCTGCTCTTTTTGTTGCGGGTTGTCAGTGTGGATGTCGCTTCGTCTATTTGGAATTTCACCGGACTGTGCAGCAGCCAGTCCCAGCGGACAGCCTTGCCGGCTTCCAGGCTCATCGTAGATCACTACGATATTGGGATGCAGCAGGAATATGTGACGGCGGTATTTCTTTTAGCGGAGTCTCTCCAAAACCGTTTTTCACGCGACTGTTCGAGGTTGTGGTTTGCGAAGTTCTTCTGCCACATGGGGTATTCGCTGATGCCGCAATAGGCATTGGACGCGTCACCCAGAGCGTAGGAAATGTGCTCACTGACAAACGGACTCGAGGCCGGACATTATCCTTTCATCTGCCCATGTTTTCTAACTGCCTCAAAACCATCGCAACTCCTGGAAACAGCTTACTGGCAATACCATTGACGTTGGTGTAATTGGAGCCGAGTGCATTACGCGAATCGTTGATCATATTCTCGAATTCCGGATTGGAGCGCACTTTCTTGCGCGCCTTTTTCCAGATTGCCGTTCAGGAAGCAATAGATGCGGGGGGTATGCCTGAGGAATGTTGTTCAGGAAAACATTTACTTCGGGAGTGACGAATTGAGGTATGTCATCGGTTACAGTGAAGCTGTAAGTTTTACTCCAAGAGGAGTTCTTTGCCTTCTTTGCTCACCGAACGCACGCGCCAGTACCATGTGCCGCTTTCCAGCACCTTGTGCGGGTTAAACATGCACCAGGGTTTGGGCTGTGACAGGAGGGTACTTGCGTCCGAAAAGTCTTTTGCTTCGCGACAGGTTGAATTGCAGGTAGTCCGACTGCTTGGTGCTTTGGGGCACTAACAACGGGGGGCAGGGTTTATGTATAAAAGTATGTCCCTGCTGCGGATACGGGGTTTCGCGCACATTTTCGTGTACGTAAGGTTAGCATTTCCGGCCCGCGCGGCAGCCAGCGTCAGGCAGAATGTCAAGAGAATAAAAAGCTGTTTTTTCATGTTATATTGTTCTTAAATGATTCCATACTAATGATTACAAAGGTATCCCATTGGTATGTAAACGGCTTGTTGGCTCATCTAATGAATTGCTACATGGGTGCAAAACAGTTTTAATTTTGTAGAATGGGCTTTTGAATCTGTGCATTTTCTTTGTCCTTCTTATTATTCTCATCTACGATCTCGTAGTTTGTGGTGTTCATCGGCTTGATTTTGATTTGAGGAAGTTTCTTGTTGAACTCCAGCTGATGATGACGGAGGCATATTGGTCGGGAAGGCTTTCTTTGGGAAGGTCGATATAAATACCGTCGTGGGTGTTCTTGAATTTCAAGGGATGCCCGTTGTGCAATAGGGTTGCCGAAGCGGCGTCTTCATAGAGACGGAACAGGAGCTGTCCGTCTTCCGGGCCAGTCTATGACATGCAGATATACATAAAGTCCGGTTGCCCGCAATTTTTTGTGTGCAACGTCCCCATTTCGGTTCGTCAGTCTGTACGCGTTCGGTTCCATAAATGGATTCTCCATATTTCTTCATCCAGTTCCCGATGTCTTTCAGGCGGCGGTAATTGATTTCGGGAATGGATCCTTCACCGTCGGGGGCGATATTGAGAAGGTAGTTGCCTCCTTTTGAGACAATATTGATCAGGTTCAAAAAATCAATGTGCGAGATGTTTTCCATGTGCAACCGCGCTTTTTTGTATCCCCAACTGTCATTCAGGGTCATGCATGTTTCCCAATCTGTGCCATCCAGTTGCTTGAGGGTGGGGATAGTTTGTTCGGGTGTTTTGTAGTCGCCGGTATATTTCTCATTGCCTCTGATCAGGCGGTCGTTGGTGATGATGTGCGGGTGGTCTTTGAAAAGGTTGCTTATTTTTTTGGGCATATTTCTCGGGCATTCCGGATGGGGTATCCCAAAAAATACGGCTATGTCGCCGTAGTTGGTCAGCAGCTCCTTAATTTGGGGAATCGCCACGTTGTCAAAGTATTCTTCAAGGGTAGCTGTCTGTTGCAAAGGGTCCCAACTGCCATTGTGCGCCAAAGTGTAGGCATCTATCTCTTCTGCTTTCGGGTTGGGCCATCCCTTGACTCATGGGCCTTCTGTGGGTAGTTCCTCCCGGGTTGTTCCAGTCCTGTATCTGTGAATAGTAGAAACCTAATTTCATGTCGTGTTTGCGGCAGGCTTTTGCCAAAGCATCCAGTATATCCTTGCCGTATGGGGTGAAATCGACGATGTTGTACCGGCTGGCATTGGATTTGAACATGGCGAAACCGTCGTGATGCTTGGTGGTAATCACCAAGTATTTCATACCGGCATCTTTCGCCATTTTCACCCATGCTTCGGCATCGTATTTCACAGGGTTGAACGTCCGGGTTATTGCCCGGTATTCTTTTACCGGAATTTTGCAGCGGTTCATAATCCATTCTGTTCCTCCGAGCCGTTGCAGATAGTCATTGTAGACACCTCCCAGAATGGAGTAGGGGCCCCAGTGGATGAACATCCCGAAGCGTGCTTCGCGCCACCATTTCATTTTACGGTCTTGTTCTGTGGTTTGTGCAAGGCTGCCTTGCAGGGAGAGTGTAAGCGTCAATAAGAGTAGTAAGAGTTTTTTCATGATAGTAAAAGTTGATATGATTGTTATGGGTGTAATTCGTTTGAAGCAAAGGTAGAGAAGTTATTCTTTCTTCGCTTGTAATGGTGTATAATAAAAAAGTGAGACGGGTTTATCCCCGTCTCACTTTTGTAGAATTATATTTTTGAATCTGTCCAAGCGGCTATTTCCGTACTCTGACGGCAGGCAACCGAAGTATTTTTTAAAGCTGGTGGCGAAGTAGGATGGGGGTGTTGAAACCCACCATTCCACTGATTTCCGAAACTGTATTTCCCTTCTTTCAGCAGCTTTGCATGCCTGGTTGAAACGCATCTTGCGAATGAAGTCATTGGCAGATTCTCCCGTCAGTGCTTTCATCTTGATGTGCAGGTTGGAACGGCTCATGCACATTTCGCGGGCGAATATCTCGGTGGAAAACTCCACGTTGTCCATGTGCTTCTCCACAATGGCTACCGCTTTTTCAACAACTCTTCGTCCAACGGATTGAGTGCTACTTTTTCGGGTTCTACTTCCAAGGAGGGGGAATAGTGTTCGATAGCCCGGTAGCGGGTGCGGAACAGGTTCTTGATCTTTGTAGCGATCATTATCATAGAGAAAGGCTTGGGAATATAGTCGTCCGCACCGACTTGCAGTCCTTCAATTGTTCTTTCAGGTCCGTCTTGGCGGACAATATGATGACAGGTATATGGCAGGTGCGCAGATTCTGTTTAATCTGTTTGCATAGCTGCAGGCCGTCCATAACGGGCATCATGACATCCGTCGTATGAGGCTCACCTCTTGCTCTTTCACAATGGACAACGCTTCCTCGCCGTTTTCTGCTTTCAGTATATGGTAGGTTTTGCCCAACTCCTCACAGAGGTATTGGCGGATGTCTGTGTTGTCTTCCACAATCAGGATGCTTTCTTTTGTTTTGTCTGTCTTTAGCTGCCGTCTCTTCCGGGGATGCCTCGTCTTCCGGACTTTCTTTGTCTTCCGTATCGATGACATACATGTCCCGGTTGTGGTGGTGGTGAGCTCTCTGTTCCTCGATGGATTCGGACTCAACCAGTTTCTCTTCCGGAAGGTATGTCGACTCCTCGGTGGGCAGATAGATGGAGAAAGTGCTTCCGACGCCCCTTCTTCGCTCTCCAGTTCGATACGCCCATGATGCAGCTCCACGAGGCGTTGTACCAGTGATAGCCCGATGCCGCTGCCCATAGAAGTGCTCGTTGTCTGCCTGATAGAAGCGTTCGAAGATTTTGCCCTGTTTGTCAATGGGGATGCCGCTTCCTGTATCTTTTACCTGAAGGGAGTAACTCGTGATTCTCTTCCCTTCAAGGTCACTGTGATGCTTTTGCCTTCACCTGTGTATTTGAAGGCATTGAAAGCAGATTGTTTACAATCAGTTCCATATAATCCGGATCACAGAATATCTCACGTCCTTCTGCATTGGAACTGAGGTTATAGGCTATCCGTTTGCGTTGGGCCAGACGTTCATAGAACAGGAAATTCTTTTCGACCACATTGTGTATCAGATTGAGCCTTACTTTCAAATTGAACACACCTAATTCGGCGCGTCGGTAGTCCATTAGTTGGTTCACCAAAATGCAGCAGTCGGTTGGTATTCTTCTGTACATGTTCCAGTTGCCTGTGCAGCCACCGGTCGCTTACTTTGTCCAGCATTTCCTGTACCGGGGCGAGAATCAGGGTGAGTGGGGTACGCAACTCATGGGGAAATGTTGATGAAGAAACGTAGTTTCATTTCGCTCACTTCTTTCTGCCGCTCTTTGTCCACGCGTTCCATTTGCAGTTTCGCTTCCATGCTTTTGCGCAACCAGAAATAACGGAATATAAAAATGGTGATGGAGACAAAAAGCGATGATGAACAGCAGGATAGCCCACCACGTTTTGTACCAGACAGGAAGCACCACGATTTCCAGTTCTGTGGGCGTTTCATTCCATTTCCCGTCGCTGTTGGCGGCTTTTACAAGGAAATGATAGGTGCCCGCCGGCAGGTTGGAGTAGGACACTGTGCGCAGGTTGTTGGAGTAATACCATTCTTTGTCGAAGCCTTTCAGCATATAGGCGAATGTGTTGTGATTGCCTGATATGTAGTTGGATACGACGAAATCCAGTGAAAACATGGACTGTTTGCTCGACAGTGTGATGCTTTTTGTCCCGCTGATATCTGTCTTCAATATGCCGGTGTCGTCATTGGGAAAGACCCTTCGGTTGAACAGGTGCAGTTGGGTGATAACAACCGGTGGAGTGTATGGATTGTCCACTATCTGTTCCGGATGGAACAGGGTGATGCCGTTGATGCCGCCGAAATACATTTGTCCGTTCTGCTGTCCGGCAATGGGCATTGTTGGTGAACTGGTTGCTTTGAAGCCCGTCGTTGTCCGTATAATTGCGGAATTTCTCTGTTTCGGGCTGGAGACGGCTCAATCCTTTGTTGGTACTTTAGCCACAATCCGCCGTTGGCGTCTTCCAATATTCCATGAATAACGTTGTTGGGAAGTCCGTCGGCGGTGGTGTATTGCTTATACTCTTTTTTGTTTTCGTCAAAGCGGAAAAGTCCGCTTCGCGTTCCTATCCAGAATATTCCGTTATGGGCTTCGTGTATGGCTGTAACCGCCTTATGCCTTATTGGAAAACCTTCCGGCAATATGGGGCAGACCAATAGTCCGTCCTTATTTTCCGTATATACGTTCATTCCCTTTTCGCTGCCCATCCAAAGGCGTTGCTGGCTGTCGCGCAAAATATAGGTAAACTCCTCTTGTGCCAAAGGGCGTCCGTCGCTTTGGGCAGTGATGCGGGTAAGTGTCTTCTTCTGAGGGTTGAAACGTATAAGGACTGTCATTCCGGTCAGCCATAAGTCACCGTTGATCGCCGGTTCAATGTCGTATATGTTTCGTGTGGCTCTTTGGTTGAATGTTTCGATGCGGCCGGAATTGCGGTGCAGGATTGCTGAGGCCTCCGGTGTGGTACCGATGTAGACCAAATTCTAGCAATGCGTAACTGAGGTTCATCGTTTGCGGATGCGGCAGATATGATTTTTGTTGGGACAAAATTTCAAAAACAAGGAACACTTGACGAGATGTATGAAACGCTGAAAAAAGGCGGGTTATGTCGCGCGATAAGCTCCCGTCGCCGTTTTCAAACGCAATGTATACGGCAGACCTCTTTTGCCGAAAGAAACATATTCAAGGCTGTTTTTTCGGCGTCGTCTTTCCGGAGGCGGCAGATAAAACGAACGGAGTGCGGCTGTCACGGCCGCGACCAGTTCGGCGGCATAAGCGACTATGCTGCGCGATCTCGAAAACGAAGTTAACAATACGTAATA
>VOFK01001388.1_pt1 | contig 35588 bp, 63 predicted proteins | sample 5384121 | NCBI WGS metagenome assembly VOFK01 (sample SAMN12384730, study PRJNA508395) | human gut metagenome | isolation source: healthy gut J | host: Homo sapiens | reverse complement strand
ATCATGGAAGAGGACTATCAGGACGCTTACGAGAAAGAACATTATAAAGCCGTTTATTTGGCAAAAACCGGGTCGCTGAGCTGGGAGGATCAGGGTGGACGATCTGCAGTTCAAATTGAACCGCATCAAAAACAATCCGATCTGGAAAAGCGTCCGGCCCTGCCAGAAAGTGCATGCATTTTGTGATCCGCCAGAAGGACCGTTTGAAAATTGCGGCAGCCTGTCGGGTGTGATTGCAAAGGTGCGCTATAAATCCTGGGAAAAAGAAGGCGATGACCCATTACGGCACCCAGAGCTTCCCGTCCGCAGAGGAAAGACAGAAGCAGGAGGCGGCTGTTCTTTGAACGGATGCCAAAGATCAGTATTCTTGTTCCGTTGTGGAACACGCCGGAAAGCTTTTTTAACCGAGATGATCGGCTCCGTCCAGTGGCAGACCTACAAAAACTGGGAGCTGTGTCTGGCGGACGGTTCGACGATGCGCACGCCTATGTCGGTGAATACTGCAAAAGGCTGGCGGCGCAGGATTCGAGAATCGTTTATCAGAAGCTTGCCAAAAACGAGGGCATTTCGGGCAACACGAACGAATGCTATAAGCTTGCATCCGGCGAGTTTATCGGGCTGTTTGACCACGACGATATTCTGCATCCCTGCGCACTTTACGAGTATGTAAAGGCGATCAACGAAAAGGATGCGGACTTTATTTACTGTGATGAGGCGACGTTTAAGAGCCCGGACATCAACAAGATGATCACGATGCACTTCAAGCCGGATTATGCGATCGACAACCTGCGCGCGAACAACTATATTTGTCATTTCAGCGTATTTTCCAGAGAGCTGTTGGATGGCACGGAGCTGTTTCGGACAAAATTTGACGGCAGCCAGGATCATGATATGATTCTGCGCCTGACGGACAATGCGAAGCATATCGTCCATGTGCCGAAGCTTCTGTATTATTGGCGCTCCCATGCAGGCAGTGTTGCGGGCAATATCGAGGCAAAGCCTTAGTGGTCGAAGCGGCGAGAGAGTGCGGTTGCGGATCATTTGCGCAGACACGGCTTTAAAAACTTTACAATTACGAGCACTCGCGCGTTTGAGACGATTTTTAAAATCAGTTATGAAATTATTGGGGAACCGAAGATTTCTATCATTATTCCGAACAAGGATCATGTGGAAGACCTGCGCCGCTGTATCAGCTCCATTGTGGAAAAATCGACCTGGGAAAATTACGAGATCATTGTCGTGGAGAACAACAGCGAGACGAAGGAGATTTTTTCCTACTATGACGAGCTGCAGAATAATCCGCAGATCCGCGTGGTGACCTTCGAGGGTAAATTTAATTATTCGAAAATCAACAATTTCGGCGTCTCTCTTGCGACCGGAGACTATGTGCTGTTGTTGAACAATGATACGCAGGTAATTACGATCAACTGGATGGAAGAGCTTGATGATGCGCAGCGCCCGGACGTCGGCGCAGTCGGCGGAAAGCTTTTTACTATGGGGATAAAACGATCCAGCATGCAGGCGTCGTGATCGGACTTGGCGCGCATCGGACGGCGGGACATGTGCATTACCGCCAGAAGCGGGAAAATTTAGGATACATGGGACGTCTGTGCTATGCGCAGGACATGACGGCAGTAACCGGAGCATGTCTTTTGGTGAAAAAATCGCTCTATGAGCAGGTCGGCGGTCTGGACGAGAGCTTTGAAATTTCATTAAACGATGTGGACTTCTGTTTGAAGCTGCGCAAGGCTGGTTATCTGAACGTCTTTACGCCCTTTGCCGAGCTGTATCATTTCGAATCGATTTCGAGAGGATTAGACGATCAGGGAGAAAAAGCAAAACGGTATAACGAAGAGTCCGAACGCTTCCGCAACAAATGGAAAGCTGAGCTGGAAGCCGGAGATCCTTATTTCAACCCGAATTTTTCGTTAGATAAATCTGACTTTTCTTTACGGGTCTGAAAAAAATAGTGTATACTAATCTTAAAGAAGATGCACTGCAGCCAAGGGAAGACTGACAGGCAGGGACGTAAGAGACGGCAGGCATCAGAAAAGATGGAGGTAGCAAAAGCGATGAATTACATGGATCAGTACAAATTCTGGCTGGAGGATTCCTACTTTGATGAAGGAACCAAGGAAGAGCTCCGCAAAATTGCAGATAATCAGGCGGAGATTGAAGATCGTTTTTACAAGGATCTGGCGTTTGGTACCGGCGGTCTGCGCGGTGTGATCGGAGCCGGAACCAACCGGATGAATATTTATACTGTCAGAAAAGCAACACAGGGTCTGGCAAACTACATTTTAAAGCAGGGCGGCGCTGAAAAGGGGCGTTGCAATTGCATACGACAGCCGTTATTATTCTCCTGAATTTGCAGATGAGGCTGCACTGTGCATGGCTGCAAACGGCATTAAGGCGTATGTATTCGATGAACTCCGTCCGACACCTGAGCTGTCCTTTGCACTGCGTACCTTAGGCGTTGTATTTCCGGTATCGTTGTAACGGCGAGCCACAATCCTCCGGAATACAACGGCTACAAGGTTTACTGGGAGGACGGTGCACAGGTAACTGCCCCCAAGGATCATGAGATCATCGACGAGGTAGAGCATGTAACCGATTTCCATACGGTAAAAACCATGTCCAAGACGATGCCATCGAAGCTGGTCTGTATCAGTACATCGGCGAAGAAATCGACGTTGCCTACATGGAAGAGTTAAAGAAACAGATCATTCATCCCGAAATCATCAAAGAAGTAGCGGATGAACTGAAAATCGTGTACACACCGTTCCATGGTACCGGCAACAAGCCCGTCAGAAGAATTCTGGCTGAGCTGGGCTTCAAGCACGTTTATGTTGTTCCCGAACAGGAACGTCCCGATCCTGCATTTACGACGCTGGATTACCCGAACCCCTGAGGATCCCAAGGCATTTACCCCTGGCATTAAAGCTTGCAAAAAAGGTGGACGCAGACATCGTTCTGGCTACTGACCCGGATGCAGACCGTCTCGGCATTTATGCAAAGGATTCCAAGACCGGCGAGTACATGCCCTTCACCGGCAACATGTCCGGCATGCTGATTGCAGAGTACATCCTGCGCGCGAGCGCACCGCTACCAACCGGATGCCGGTTGATCCTGTTATGGTATCCACCATCGTTACGACCAATATGGCAGCAGCGATTGCAGCAGATTATAACGTAGAATTAAGAGAAGTCCTGACCGGCTTTAAGTATATCGGCGAGCAGATCAAATGGATGGAACAGGCTGGAAAAGGCCACTATGTATTCGGTCTGGAAGAGTCCTACGGCTGTCTGGCGGCACCCATGCAAGAGATAAGGACGCGATTGTTGCAGTAATGTGTCTGTGCGAGACCGCTGCATGGTGCAAGAAGCACGGCATGACCTGCTGGGATCAGATGCTTGCGCTGTATGAGAAATATGGCTACTACAAAGAAACTCAGTATGCTATTACTCTGAAGGGAATCGACGGCGCAGCCCAGATTTCCGCAATGATGGATAAGCTTCGCAGCAATCCTCCGAAGAATTTCGGCGACCTGCAGGTTGTAGAGATGCGCGACTACGATAAGGATCAGGTTAAAGATATGGCAACCGGCGAGGTTCGTCCGACCGGACTTCCCAAGTCCAACGTTCTGTACTTTGAACTGACCAACAATTCCTGGTGCTGTGCACGTCCTTCCGGAACCGAGCCTAAGATTAAATTCTATATGGGCGTAAAGGGAACCAGCCTGGAGGATGCACAGGCAAAGGTTGACAAGCTGACCGCTGACCTGAAGGCAATTCTGTAAAAGAAAAAGCCGGAGCACCAGCAGCGTATTTTGCAGCAAAAATGCAGCATGCGCTCTGGCATAGGGTTTATATCACGAATCAAAGGACACGGCGCGTGCCCGGTGTCGGAGTTTTCCGGCACTTGGGCACGCGCAGGCGTCTGTAGCAGGAAAAGGAGTTCGACGGATGTCTGTTTTTTCCCTATCCAATCTGAAAAAAACCTGGTATTATCTGCAGAAAAACGGAATCAGAAATGCCGTGTGGGCGGGTGTTAAGAGCGGATTGGGCAGGAACAGGAGGTCTATACCTGGCAGGAGCCGGACGAAAAGACACTTTCGTTCCAACGGGAGCATTCTGCTTCCTTGCGCATCAGTATCGTCGTTCCGGCATACCGGACGAAAAAAGAGCATCTGGAGGCGATGCTTAATAGCGTGTCGAGGCAGTCGTATCCGCACTGGGAGCTGATTGTAGCGGATGCGGGAGGCACGGCAGAGTCTGTACAGGCCTGGGCAAAAAAGAACGGAATCTGTCTGCGGGAAGCGGCAGATGCATCAAATCTTGCAGAATGGAAGGATCAGAGCATCGTGCTCTGCACCCTTTCCGAAAACAAAGGAATTTCCGCCAATACGAACGCAGGAATTGAGCTTGCAGCGGGAGACGCAGTCGGTCTGCTGGATCACGACGATCTGCTGACTGCGAATGCGCTATGGGAGATGGCGGATTGTCTGGAAAAAGAAAAAAAGCGCGGAAAACAAAAAGCTTGTGCTGTTTTCCGATGAAGATAAATGCGACAGAGCGGCGAGCCGCTTCTATGAGCCGAATTTCAAGCCGGATTTTGACGGGGAATTGCTTTTGACCAACAATTATATCTGTCATTTTACGGTGATCGAAACGGCATTTTTGAAAGAATTAAAGCTGCGCAGCGGATTTGACGGGGCGCAGGATTACGATCTGATGCTGCGGGCGTATGCGGCAGGCGGACAGTTTGTGCATGTGCCGAAGGTGCTGTACCACTGGCGCTGCCATGAAGCGTCTACGGCGTCGAACCCGCAGAGCAAGCGCTACGCTTACGAGGCGGGGCAGCGTGCGCTGGAAGATTATTGTCTTCGAAAAGGCTGGAAGGCGACAGTGAGCGGGCTGAAACATCTTGGCTTTTATCGGGAAGACTATGAAGACAGTGTATTTTGCCAGCGCCCGGAAATCGGATTTGGGCAAAGCCTCTGCCGGGGGGCAGGGATGTTTTTGGCATCCGGCATCCGAAAGGCTTCCTGGTGAGCGGACTGTATGAAAACGACGGTTCGATGCGGTATGCAGGGCTTCGGAAAGGATATTCCGGACCGATGCACCGTGCAGCGCTGCAGCAGAGCGCACCGGCAGCAGACCTGCGCAGCATGGAGGTTTGCAGCGCATTAAAGGAGCGTTACGCGCAGACGATAGCGGGAATTAAAAAAGAAGCTCTGCCAGGGGCTTCCGACGGCAGCGCAGGAAACAAAGATCCTTCAAAAGAGTATGGAATTTTGTAAAAAGAAGCGACAGCGGCAGGGTATGGGATTTTTATGGGATCCGCAGGCGTAAGCCGCAGATAGGAAAGCGCACCGCGGCAGGCGGCTTTGTTGCTGCGTAGGCAGGCGATCCCGCGCTCTGAAGGCTCTCTCTCGCGCGGACGGCAAACACAGGAAACATGAGGGGAGCAAAATCGGTGGATGAAGACGACCGTGGTGGTAATACCGAACTATAACGGAAAACATTTTCTGCAGGACTGTCTGGACAGCCTGCTTCAGAGCAGTGGAATTCGCCGTGATCGTTGTGGATAACGGGTCGACGGACGGAAGTGTTTCGTGGATACAGGAGCATTTTCCGCAGGTGAAGCTGATCTGTTTTTCGGAAAATAAGGGTTTTTGTACGGCAGTCAATACCGGAATTGAAGCTGCTGCTACACCGTATGTTTTTCCTTTTTAAATAACGACACAAAAACCGATCGCTTCTGTCTGGAACGTCTGGAAAGGGCAATGGAAGCGGATGAGAAGATTTTTTCAGTCGGGGCGAAGATGCTTTCGATGAAGGAACCGGAGCTTGTCGATACGGCGGGGGATCTGTACTCGGCATTTGGCTGGGCGTATGCGATTGGCAAAGGAAGGCCTTCTTCCAATTACACAGCGCCAAAGCGTGTTTTTTCCAATTGCGCAGGGGCGGCGCTCTACCGCAAGGCACATCTGGAGCAGATCGGAGGGTTCGACGAGCTTCATTTTGCATACCTGGAAGATGTGGATATCGGATACCGGGCGCAGATTTTCGGACTGAAAAATGTCACAGAGCCGGCTGCAGTCGTCTATCACGCGGGGAGCGGTTCTACCGGTTCGCGGTACAATGCGTTTAAGGTGACGCATTCTTCGAGAAACAATATTTATCTGATCTATAAAAATATGCCGCTGCTGCAGCTGATCCTGAATCTGCCGTTTTTTGCTGGCGGGATTTTTGATGAAACAGCTGTTTTTTATGAAAAAAGGATTTGGGGCGACTTACGCAAAAGGAATCCGGGCGGGAATCTGTCTGTCTGCTTCGAAAGCGGGACGCGCGCATAAGGTCCCCTTTGCAGGACGAAATTTGCTGCATTATTGCAGTTTGCAGTTACAGCTGTGGGTCAACCTGTTTCGGCGTGTGTAAGCGGTGACTGTGGGCGTACACAAGTGTTACGGTTTGCCTGCGCGATTCGTAAAAATCCTTGTGCTTTGCTGGAAGGTATTGTATACTACATTTTGAATATGGGGACGAGCCGTAATGATAAAGGATAATCAACGTTATTTGAACCGGCTTCATGTTGTTGTAGACGCCGTGGTTACAGCAGCTTCCTATCTGTTGGCCTGGTGGCTGATGTTCGGGAGCCGCTTTGCAGATAAAGAAATAGGTGTACTGGACATGGGCATATATTTTTCCGCCCTTTATTTTGTTGTGCCCGGTTATTTGATCCTTTATTACTGGAACAAATTGTATACGCCGAAGCGTGTACAACGCCCGGAAAATGAAATACTGAATATTATCAGGGCGAATCTGATCGGAATTATCCTGTTTCTTGCAGGGTTATACCTTGCCAACTCCATCGACCGCGAGCTGCAGCATTTTTTCCCGCGGCATGCTGGCATTATTTGCTATCATCAATACGATTTCGGGAATTCTGGTGCGTGCGCTGATCCGTAGAATCCTGCATCTGATGCGCAAACGCGGTTATAATTTGAAACACATTTTGCTGGTGGGGTATTCTCGTGCGGCGGAAGCTTATATCGACCGGATTATCGCCAATCCCCAGTGGGGGCTATATGGTGCGGGGCATTCTGGACGATAATGTGCCGAGAGGCGCGGTTTAAAGGGAGTCAAGGTGCTTGGTTCCATCGATAACCTGCCCTTTATCCTGCCGGAAAACAAACTGGATGAGATCGCTGTGACCCTTGCGCTGCAGGACTACGACCGTCTGGAAGAGATTGTCAATCTCTGTGAAAAATCCGGCGTGCATACGAAGTTTATTCCGGACTATAACAGCCTGATTCCGGCAAGCCTTTTATACGGAGGATCTTGGCGGACTGCCGGTTATCAACATCCGTTATGTCCCGCTGAGCAACACATTAAATGCGGTTGCAAAGCGCGCTGTGGATATTGCTTCGGTTCGCTTTGCGGATTGATAGTGACGTCGCCGCTTCTTTTGATCGTAGCAATTTTGATCCGTGCGACGAGTAAGGGACCGATTATTTTCAGTCAGAAAGAATCGGACAGCACAATCATGCGTTTAAAATGTACAAATTCCGTACAATGTATGTTCAGGGACACTAAGGAAGAAAAGAAGGGCTGGACGACGAAAACGATCCCCGCGTCACAAAGGTGGGGGGCGGATTCTGCGCAAGACCAGCATTGATGAGCTGCCGCAGCTGTTTAATATCCTGATCGGGGATATGAGTCTGGTAGGTCCCAGACCGGAGCGCCCGCAGTATGTTGAGAAGTTTAAGGAAGAGATTCCGCGTTATATGATCAAGCACCAGGTTCGTCCGGGGCTGACCGGCTGGGCGCAGATCAACGGCTACCGGGGAGATACGTCGATTCGCAAACGAATTCGAGTATGACATTTATTATATTGAAAACTGAGCATGAGCTTTGATTTCAAAATCATGTTTTTAACTATTTTTAGAGGATTTATCAACGAAAACGCGTATTGATTTAGATGCGTGAAAAAACACAAGGAGAGGAAAACATGTCAACAGGTACAAATAGCTCTAAGAGAGCACCGCAGAAAGTGGCAGTTCCAGCAGCAGAAAAAAGATGTCTGCGAAGAGGCGTAAGGCAAAACAGAGAAGAAGAATCATCTTCTTTGCAGTGGAAATCGTAGCGTTGATCGTTTTACTGATTGCGATTGTCGGCGTCAATATGGTAACGAAGATTGACAAGATCAAGATCAATGAAGAAGATATTGTGGTAAACCCGCAGGTAGAAAATAATAAGGAAATGAAAGGCTACCGTAATATCGCACTGTTTGGTGTGGATTCCAGAAAGGGGCAAGCTCGGCAAGGGCTCCCGTTCCGACACAGTCATGATCGCATCTATCAATCAGGACACCGGAGACGTCAAGCTGGTTTCCGTTTACCGCGATACCTACTTAAATCTCGGAACGGACAGCTACAATAAAGCGAATGCGGCATATGCGCAGGGCGGCCCGGAGCAGGCGATCAACATGCTGAATATGAACTTTGACCTGGATATCACAGAATATGTGACAGTGGGCTTTGATGCGCTGATCGAGACCATTGACGAGCTGGGCGGCATAGACATTGACGTGCACGATAACGAAATCGACCATCTGAACAACTATCAGCGAAGCATGTTCGTAGAAAATGAAAATGATGCGCTGAACGAGAACATCGTAAAGGTTACGCATTCCGGTATGCAGACGCGAGCGGTCTGCAGGCAACCGCATATTGCCGTATCCGCTATGTCGGCGATGACTTCGGCCGTGCAGAGCGTCAGCGGAAAGTGCTGATGGCATGTATGGATAAGGCAAAGACCATGAGCCCGACTACTCTGGTATCGATCCTGAACAAGGTGATGGAAAATGTATACACCAACCTGGATGTGACGGAAATGGCTTCCATCCTGTCCGATGTTGCAAACTATCAGATCGTAGCACAGGGCGGTGTGCCATTTGAAGATAGTCGTGCAACCGGCACAATTGGCAAGAAGGGTTCCTGCGTTATCCCGCTGGATCTGGAAACAAACGTTGTCAAGCTCCATGAGCTGCTGTTCGACGTAACCGAGTACGAACCTTCCGATCAGGTAAAACAGTACAGCCAGAAGGTACAGGCAGACACCAGCCAGTATATGAAAAAAGTAAAATATGGATTCTGTAAAAGTAGATGTTATTATTCCGACATTTCACCCGAAGGAACGTTTTCTGGCGCTGGTGGAGCAGCTGGAGAAGCAGGTGCTTGCGGTGAACCGGATTGTAATTGTAAATACCGAAAAAAAAGCGTTTGAAGCGCTGATGGATTGCGACACATTTTTAAAAGAGCATCCAAAAGCGATGCTGTTCCATATCTCTCAGGATGAGTTCGATCATGGAAAAACGCGGAACCTCGCTGTTTCCAATTCGGATGCGGAGGTGTTTGTCTGCATGACGCAGGATGCACTTCCGGCGGATGCGTATCTGACGCAGGAGCTGTGCAAGGCCTTGTTTTCCGATGAAAAAATCGCAGCTGCCTATGCGAGACAGCTTCCGGAAGAAAATTGCAGCCGAATGGAACGCTATACGAGGCAGTTCAATTACCCGGAGCAGCCGTCGGTCAAAACAAAGGCGGATCTTTTGAGACTCGGAATCAAGACGTATTTTTGTTCGAACGTCTGCGCCGCTTATAAGCGTGATATTTTTGAACAGCTCGGCGGATTTGTGAATCATACGATTTTTAACGAAGATATGATTTATGCTGCCGGAGCGATTCAGGCGGGCTATGCGATCGCCTATGCAGCGGATGCGAAGGTGATTCATTCCCACAATTATTCCGGCTGGCAGCAGTTTACAAGAAACTTTGACCTCGGTGTATCCCATGTGCAGTACCCGGCTGTGTTTGACGGTGTGCCGCCGGAGGGCGAGGGCATGAAGCTGGTCAAAAAGACCGCCGTTTATCTTGCAAAAACCGCACCGTGGCTTCTGCCGAAGCTGATCTGGCAGAGCGGCATGAAATGGCTGGGCTACCGTTTCGGTAAAAAATACCAGAAGCTTCCGCCTGGGCTGGTTCGCTTCTGCAGTTTGCAGAAAGGCTACTGGAAGCAGGAGAAAGAATAAGACATAAAAAGTCGTTTCCGAAAAACTCCGGAAGCGGCTTTTTTCACAGAATGGACACAACTATTCGGTATACTGTCTGCAGAGCAAGCAGACGCACCGGATACGGCAGCGAATGAGAAAAGAGGTCACAACATGGGTTACGGATACGACCCGGAAGAAACAACCGGACAGGAGCATATGGACGACACAGCGCCGGAGAGCGGCGGGCAGGAATACACGGACAGTGCACAGAAAACGGATGCGTCGGATATGTCGGCATACAGTGGCGTGTCCGATGACACATCGGCATATAGCAGCGGAAGCACGGGTGCGGCGGATAACGCACAGAACGCATCCGACAATACGCAGGACACATTCAACAGCGCATCGGACGCTGACCAGGGCGCGCAGCCATCGCGCAGCCGCTACGAATATCAAAATTATTATAACGACAGATACCGGGGCGATGATTCAAAACAGAAATATGGCTATCAGCCAGGCGTACAGCAGACGCCTATGCCCAAAAAAAGAGATTCTGCGGGCAAATGGATTGCTGTTAGCGCACTTGTCGTCATTTTTGTTTGCGTCTGCATTGGAATCGGCTTGATCGGAGTTTATTCGATCCGATCGGCAAATCAGCTGGATTCCGCGTCGGTCGGCGTTTTGGAGGTAGCTCCGGATGCAGGAGATGATGCAAAAAATCAGGAAGATGACGGAAACCATGCAGCAACAGACAGTCCCGAACGCTCTGAGGCAGGACTGTCCGGAGATTCGTCCCTGACAGAGGATACAACAACGGGAGACGGACAGGTTGCTGCAGCATCGGAAATTGCACAGCAGCAGAGCGCATCTGCAGTTGTAACGGATGTAACGCAGGTTGTAGAAGCGGTAATGCCGGCGTGCGTTTCGATTACGAATAATTTTACACAGACGGTACAGGATTTCTGGGGACAGACTTATTCCCAGGATGAGACGGCAAGCGGTTCCGGGATTATCATTGGAGAAAACGAGCAGGAGCTTTTGATCGTTACCAACAATCATGTAGTGGACAGCACAGAGCAGCTGTATGTTCAGTTTATCGACGGGAAACCGTAGAAGCGCAGGTAAAAGGGTACCGATGCTTCTCGCAGACCTTTGCAGTCGTTGCAGTAAAACTGGATACCATTGCGAACAGCACAAAACAGGAAATCTGCATTGCAAGGATGGGAGATTCGGACAGCCTGAAAATCGGTGAACCGGCCATTGCGATCGGTAATGCACTGGGCTATGGTCAGTCTGTGACGACAGGCGTTATCAGTGCACTGAACCGTAAGATAGAGAGCAGCAATTCCGAAGAAGGAACTTCTCTGATTCAGACGGATGCAGCGATCAACCCCGGTAACTCCGGCGGCGCACTGCTGAATATGCGGGGCGAGGTGATTGGAATTAACTCCAATAAGATCGGCGGCTCGTCAATCGAGGGAATGGGTTACGCGATTCCGATTTCGACGGCAAGACCGATTATTGAAGATCTGATGGAACGCCAGACGCGGACGAAATATTCCGAGGAAGAGCGCGGATATCTTGGAATTTCCTGCATCAATGTGACAAGCGATTTGTCCGAGAACTTCCAGTATGCCGCAGGGAATTTTTGTGGCGCAGGTTTATTCCGAACCGGTGCGGAAGCTGCCGGATTGGTGCGCGGCAACATTGTGGTGGCGTTTGACGGCGTAACCGTTCAGAATCAGGAAGAGCTGACGAAGCAGATGCAGTATTATAAAGCTGGGGAGAGCGTTGAAATTACGATTATGGTAAATTCAGCAAACGGTTATCAGCAGAAAAAATGACAGTTACGCTTTCTTCCTATGACCAGATCAATGCGGCGAGCAAGGCTGCACAGGAAAGCAAACAGAGATAAAGAACGGAACCGGGATGGCTGGGCGAGAGCTGCAGTCATCCCGGTTTTTGCGAATAGCGCGTGAACAGTAGCCATTTTCTGTACAGGAGACAGTTGTTTAGAGAAAGTTTACTTGTCTCAGGAACGATCCTGCATTATACTTTTGATAGCAGAAAGCGGAAGATGAGGTAACCGACTATGGATGAAAAAGAATTTGAAGATATTTGTTATATTTGCCGCAGACCGGAAAGCAAGGCGGGAAGAATGTTCCACCTGCCGAATAACATCTGTATCTGCGACGACTGTATGCACAAGACGATGGATGCGGTAAGTCAGTTCGATTATCAGCAGATGATGAATAATCCGGTGTTCATGAACATGTTGAATAATCCGTTCAATCCGTATGGAGATCCGACAAAGTCGGATGGAACGTCAGGACAGAATTCTGCAGGCGGCGGAAACGAAAAAAGCGACGCAGAAACAACTGACGCACAGGATGGAAACAACGCATCCGGACAACACTGCCGCTGACATTCTGGAGGCATCCGATGCGGATGACGATTCCAAGAATGACTCCGACGAATCCTCGGGCAATAGAAGAGGATTCCCGAACATCAGCTTCATCAATCTTGCGGATTTCATGAACGACGGGATGCCGCAGAAACAGAAGATCAAGAAAAAAGGAACCGGCACAAAGCCGTTGATCGATTTAAAGTCCATTCCCGCACCACATAAGATTAAAGAGCAGCTTGATCAGTATGTGATCGGTCAGGAATATGCCAAAAAAGTCATTTCCGTAGCGGTTTACAACCATTATAAGAGGGTTGCCACAGGCACAATGGATGAGATTGAAATCGAAAAGTCCAATATCCTGATGATCGGACCTACCGGCAGTGGTAAGACCTATCTGGTAAAGACGCTGGCGAAGCTTCTGGACGTTCCGCTGGCGATTGCGGATGCAACCTCCCTGACAGAGGCGGGGGTATATTGGTGACGACATCGAAAGCGTTGTGAGCAAGCTTCTCGCTGCAGCGGACAACGATGTGGATAAGGCGGAGCAGGGCATCATCTTTATCGATGAGATCGATAAAATCGCACGCAAGCACAACACGACTTCCCGGGATGTCTCCGGGGAATCGGTGCAGCAGGGCATGCTGAAGCTGTTGGAGGGAGCAGACGGGAGGTTCCGGTCGGTGCGAACAGCAAAAACGCGATGGTTCCGCTCACAACAGTCAATACGAGAAATATTCTCTTTATCTGCGGCGGCGCGTTCCCGGATCTGGAAGAGATTATCAAACAGCGGCTGCGCAAAAAGACCTCGATCGGCTTTGATGCGGAGTTAAAGGATCGCTGGGATAAGGAAAAGGATATCCTTTCCATGGTAAAAGTGGAAGATCTGCGGACGTTCGGCATGATACCGGAGTTCTTGGGCCGTCTCCCTGTGATCTGCACGCTGGAGGGCTTGAACCGGGATATGCTGGTACGGATTTTGAAAGAGCCGAAAAATGCGATTTTGAAACAGTATCAGAAGCTTCTGGCAGTTGGACGAGGTGAAGCTGGAGTTCACCGACGATGCACTGGAAGCGATTGCAGACAAGGCGATGGAAAAAGATACCGGTGCTCGTGCGCTTCGTTCGATTATTGAAGAATTTATGTTGGATATCATGTATGAAATTCCGAAGGATGACAATATCGGACGCGTGACGATTACCGGAGATTATATCCGGGGAACCGGTGGACCGCTGATTGATATCCGCAGTAACGGTTATTCGCTGGAAGAGCGGGATCAGATGAAACAGATCGCAGCGGCGGAAACGAAAAGAAGCTTGAACTTTGAACTGCATGAAGAAAATGTTCGAAAGCTGAGAGTTCAACGGCATACTACAGGAACATATCAGCAATACTGCGCATATGCTGATATAAAAAATCCGCAGGGCACAGGGGGAAATTTCTGTGTTCAAAGGGAGACAGATGAACTGTCGGGAAAAAAATTCTTTCTGAAGATTATATGAGTATTTTGCTGGACTATGTGCCGGAGGAAGCAAATCAGGAGGACGAAGCCTTCTGCTATCAGCAGGTGGATGGAACTCTGGGAATTTATTATCTGGATCGGTCTGCGGTGCTGCCGCTTTCTCCGGTCAATTACCTGTATCGCTACCTTCCACAGTTGTTTTGCCTCGGTGCGTTTCCAGCGGCGGGAAGTCGGACGTTTCGTACAGAACCGTTGGAAGGCTCCGGGATTCTGGCACAGCAGCGGCCCCCGTTGGAGTTGACGGGGCGCAGGGTAGTGATGGCGTTTATCGATACCGGGATTTCTTATGAAAACCCGGTATTTCGCTATTCTGATGGCAGCAGCAGGATTCTGGCGATTTGGGATCAGACGGATCAGAGCGGACAGTCGCCGGAGGGGTTTTTATATGGAACGGAATACGTCCGGGAACAGATCGACCGGGCGTTGGAGCTGGAAGATCCGCACAGCCTGGTGCCGGAAAAAGATGAAATTGGACATGGAACCGCAGTGGCGAGCGTCGCAGCGGGAAGCCGTCTGGAAGAGGGCAGCCTGTTTACCGGTGCAGCGCCGGATTGCGAGATTGTAGCAGTCAAGCTTCGCCCTGCAAAACAATATCTCCGGGATTATTATCGGATCGCGGACAAAGAACCGGCATACAGCACAGACGATATTCTGCTCGCTGTGAAATATGTGCAACAGTTTGTGATCCCGCTGTACCGTCCGATTGTGATCTGCCTGGGGCTGGGGACGTCCTTTGGAAGCCACAGCGGCGTTTCGTTGTTTTCGGAGTATTTGCAGAGGATCGCGCGCAGCGTTTCACAGGCGGTGGTGATCGGGGGTGGAAATGAAGGAAACACGGCGGGCCATTTTCGGGGAGGCTGACAGAAAACCAGCAGCAGGTGGAGCTTCGGGTCGGAGAAGGCGTCACAGGATTTACGGCGGAGCTATGGGGAAGCAAGCCGTCAGTGTTCCGGCTTGCGGTTCGATCACCCGGCGGGGAGCAGCTGCCGGAGGTGGAATTTGGTCTGGGCAGCACAGTGGAATACACGTTTGTCTATGAAAAGACGCGGATACAGATTACAGATACTGCAAACGAACGCAATACCGGAGATCAGTTGATGTTGATCCGCTTTACAGCACCGTCTCCTGGCGTCTGGACATTTTTAATCCGTGGAGCACGGGTATTTCCGGAAAGTATTTTTTGATATTTGGCTTGCACCGCAGCAGTTTCGAAGCGGCGAGCTGTTTTTTCTGGTTCCGGACCCAGATGTGACGCTCACAGTTCCCTCCTATACGACAGATGCGGTGACGGTCACTTTTTATAATAGTGAAAACGGAAGCTTTTATTACCGCAGCGGCAGGGGCTTTGGCAGAACCGGGGAGATCAAGCCGGATCTGGCGGCGCCGGGCGTGGAGATCAGCACGGTAAACGGTCCCTACAGCGGCAGCTCTATGGCGGCTGCACTTACGGCAGGAGCCTGTGCGCAGCTGATGCAGTGGTGCGTTGCGGAGAACAATTACCCGAGGATTTCCGGAAGGGGAATCCAGACGTTTCTAAGCCGCGGTGCGCGGGAACAGACACAGGAAGAATACCCGAGCAGAAGATGGGGCTACGGACAACTGGACATGAGGAGGACATTTGATGAAATTGCAGGAAATTATCCGGAATAACTACAAATTTGCAGGAATCGCTGCAGCATCCTTCCTGATTGACGAGGGAATGAAAAATTACGTAGAAGAATACGACGTGCTGGATACGCCGAAGGAAATTTTAGATGGAAAGGCGGTTCTGCGGCGCTATCACAACAAGGGCGCATTTTTAAATTTCGGAGAACAAAAACGAAAGCTGGTGACATTGCTGTCCGTTCTTCTGACGGCGGCAGTGCTGGTGGTGTTTGTGCTGACGCTTGGAATGCGCGGGAAAAAGCTTTTGAAGGCCGGGTTATCGCTTTTACTGGGCGGCGCTTTTTCTAATACCTACGACCGCGTGATGCGGGAATATGTCGTGGATTATGTCAGCCTGAAAACAGGAATTGCAGCGATCGATCGCGTGGTATTCAATCTGGCGGATCTTTGCATCCTGATCGGTACGATGGCGGTGGTGCTGGGTACGTGAGGAAGCTGAAAAATTGTTACTGTTCACACGCGCCATTCGCAAAAGCGCATCTTCGATGCTTTCCGCTGCTTCGCAGCTCTTTTTGCTCATAAAATGGCGCTCCCTTCGTACCCTTCTGCGTTCCGATTTTCGTGCAAGCACGGAATCGGAACGCAGAAGGGTACGAGTGAACTGTAAAAAAAAATCGCAATTTATAGTTGACAAAACAGGAGAGACTGATTATTATACACATAAACATAGCAAACAAATAGGTTTAAAGAAACGGCGCATATATGCACAGTTTCGGCAGCATCGGATATTTACAGAACCAAACGATTTGTGATATGATAAAGGCTGATGTGTGATGGTTCGGAAATCCGAACCTAATCCTGAAAAACCAGGCATCTGAGAGGATGCTGGGGAAGGCAAGTGATAAAAGTGGAACCAATGATACGGATTCCAAGCGTCAGTAAGACGTTTTCTGTCAAAGACAATAAGGTGGAAGCACTGAAAAATGTCAGTCTTGACATTGCAAAGGGGTGATATTTACGGCATCATCGGTTATGTCCGGCGCAGGCAAAAAGCACGCTGGTACGATGTAAAACTTCCTGGAACGGCCCACAGAGGGTACTGTTTATGTGGGAGGGACAGGATCTTTCTACCCTGGATGCAAAACAGCTGCGACTGAGCTGCGCAAGCATGTTGCAATGATCTTTCAGAATTTTAATCTGCTGATGCAGCGGACGGTTCTGGATAATGTATGCTTCCCGATGGAAATTGCGGGCGTGGATAAAAAGACAGCCCGGGAAAAGGCAAGGGGAATTTCTAAAGGTAGTAGAGCTTTCCGTTAAAAGAGAAAGCATATCCGGCACAGCTGTCCGGCGGACAGAAGCAGCGAGTAGCGATCGCAAGGGCGCTGGCAATGAACCCGACGATCCTGCTGTGTGATGAAGCGACCAGTGCCCTGGATCCTACTACGACAAAGTCAATTCTGGCTTTGTTAAAGGATATTAACGAAAAATACGGCATTACGATCGTGATCATAACACACCCATGGAAGTTGTTCAGGAAATCTGTACCCATGTGGCAATCATTGATGCAGGAGAGCTGGCAGAAAATGGTACAGTGGCAGATGTTTTTTTGCAAGCCCCAAGTCCAGAGCTGCAAAAGAAGCTGGTATTTCAGGGGGGATCAGAAGGTGGCGATTATGAAGAGCCGCCGCTGCATCCGCATCGTATTTACGAAGAACTCTTCTTTCGAACCTGTGATTGCGAACATGGTTCTGGAATGCAGGGCGAGCGTCAATATTCTGATGGCGGATACCCAGGATATCGGCGGAATTGCAACCGGTCAGATGATTCTGCAGCTTCCGGAGGAAAATCAGACCGCAGACAAGATGATTGCTTATCTGAGAGAAAAAAATCTTACAGTAGAGGAGTTGAAGCGATTATGTTGAGTAGCAAGGAAATTAGCATGCTGATCGAGGCTACCGGCACATCCGTCTATATGACGCTGGCCTCTACCCTGATGGCATATGTGATCGGTCTTCCGATCGGAATTTTACTGGTTGTATGCGCACCGGGTGGCTTGAAGCCTAAGGCTGTGCTGTATAAGATCCTGGATTTTATCGTAAATATTACGAGATCCATTCCGTTCCTGATTCTGATGCTGCTTGCAACGCCGCTGGCACGTCTGGTGACAGGCAAACCTATGGCGCAAATGCGACGATCATTTCCCTGACACTGGCAGCAGCACCGTTTATTGCCCGTCTGGTGGAGTCTTCTCTTCTTGAGGTGGACAAGGGTGTGATTGAGGCGGCTCAGAGTATGGGTGCAAGTATCTGGCAGATCGTTTTTAAGGTGCTGATCGGAGAGGCGAGAGTTTCTCTGATCGTCGGTTCCACGATTGCACTGGGGACTGTGCTTGGCTATACTGCAATGTCCGGTGCCATCGGCGGCGGCGGCTTAGGGGATGTGGCGATCCGTTACGGCTATTCCAGATGGGATACCAAAATCCTTCTGGCGACGGTTGTACTGCTTGTTATTCTGATGCAGATTATTCAGATTGTGGGCAGCCGTTTATCCAAGAAACTGGACAGAAGATTGACCCATTGAGGGGCAGGATATTCTGTTTAGTCATAGAGTGGTTCCGGATACCAGAAAATCCGGCCGAGAGAGGAGAATATTATGAAAAGAAAAGTACTGGCACTGGCATGCACACTGGCACTGAGCGCAGGTCTGCTGGCAGGCTGCGGCAGCAGCACAGATACTGCTGCAGAAGCAGAGAGCACTGTAGCAGCTGTTGAAAGCACCGAAGCTGCCGAAGCAGAATCTACCGAGGCAGAAAGCACCGATACTGCAGCAGAAGTGGAATCCAAAGGCACCATTACGGTAGCAGCAACTCCTGTTCCTCATGCAGAAATCCTGGAGGCAGCAAAAGATCTGATGGCTGCAGAAGGCTGGGACCCTGGAAATCGTAGAATTTACCGATTACGTACAGCCTAACGAAGTAGTGGAGAGCGGCGATGTAGATGCAAACTACTTCCAGCACGTGAATTACTTAAATAGCTATAATGAAGAAAAAGGAACGCACCTTGCGATCGCAGGCAAGATCCATTACGAGCCTCTTGGTCTGTATCCCGGCAAGCAGAGCGACCTCGCTGCAATCACAGACGGCGCTGAAATCGCAGTTCCCAACGATACAACAAACTGTGCAAGAGCACTGCTGTTACTGGAGGCAGAGGGTCTGATCAAGCTGGATCCCGAAGCTGGTATCACCGCAACAGAGAATGACATCGTTGAGAATCCTCACAACATCAAGATCGTTCCTCTTGCAGCGGAGCAGGTAGCCCGTACTCTGGAAGATGTTGACTTCGGTGTTATCAACGGCAACTACGCTATGGAGGCTGGCCTGACCAGTGCAGATGCAGTTGCTCTGGAGTCTGCTGATTCCGAAGCAATCCAGCAGTATGTAAACGTGGTTGCAGTTAAGGAAGGCAACGAGAACAACGAAGGCGTACAGGCACTGGTAAAGATTCTGAAATCTGATGAGATCAAAGACTTCATCAACGAGAACTATAAGGGCAGCGTTGTTCCTTACGACGGAGAATAATTTCCGCGAAGGACAGCTTTGAACCTGTAAAAGCGATGAACGAAATGAAATAATGGAACATTTTCGGTCTGCTGTGAAAACAATGCCGATAGAAAACTGCCATCTGACGGAAACTGCCGGGTGGCAGTTTTTTTATCGTATAGGAAACTTCGTTTCCATACGATAAAAATGCTCCGCGAGGATGCGCACTCGGCGCAGGGGCAGATGGTTGCCGAGCATGGATTCTATTGTTTTACCTGAAAGGTAAGATGTGATATAATGAGCACAAAAGAAAAACAAGCGACGCCGAAGGCGGCATTTGTTTTTCTCGTGCCATTAGCGAACGAGCAGCCTGCGTAGCAGGCGGTAAAGCGCGTCAGCGCGGGCTCGTGATATAATGAGCGCAAGAGAGCGGGAACAGGCGAAGCCTGCTCATCGCGAACGGCGAATGCCGATCATGAACGAAGTTCATGATATAATGAGCGCAAGAGAGCGGGAACAGGCACGATACTGTGAAAAATGTGCCAAAAGCGCGTAAGTGTGAGCAATTATAAACAAAAGCCTCAAAGTGCCATTGCTGGTAGAATTTGTAATTAGGAGACTGGAATGAAACGATTTTTAGGATGGTTGGATCGCCGTTGGTACCTGTTTTTGGCAGGCGGCTGTATCGGCGCAGAGCTGCTGGTATTTTTGATTTTCGGGAGAACAGCTATTTTACAGTGCAGGATAACCTCGATCTGTTTGTCGCGCACTTTCAGGTACTGAGCCACTCAAACAGCTGGTTTGCACACGGCGCGACGGTTCCGATGCTGGGCGGCATCAGCCGGGACAGCCTGAGCAGCGAATGGAACCTATACAATATTTTGTATACATTTATGCCGGTATTTTGGGCGTACCTGACGGGGTATTTCTTGAAAATCCTGATCGGGACAGGCTCTTTTGTGCTGCTGGCAAAGGATGTCTATCAGAAAGCGTATCCGCGGTACCGTGGAATCGCCTGGGCGGCTGGGCTGTGCTATGGACTTCTGCCGCTGTTCCCGGCATATGGAATCGCGTTTGCATCGATTCCGCTCGCAGTGTTTATTTTACGGCGGATCTATCGGAAAGAGGGAAAATGGTGGTATGCACTGCTTTTTGTCTACCCGTTTTTATCGTATTTTTCCTACTTCGGATTTTTTCTGCTGGCGTATCTGGTGTGTGCGGTTGTGATTGTGTCGATTCGAGACAAAAAATTCTGCGGTCGTCTGGCAGTCGCTGTGCCGGTGCTGGCGGCTGGCTATGTTTGCTTTGAATATCGTCTGTTTGGACAGATGCTGTTTTCGGATGTCAAGACGATACGGGAAACGATGGTAGAGAGCAATTTGAACTTTTCCGAGGTACTCGGTCAGATCAGGAAGCGTTTTTTGACGCCGGTGTTCCATGCGGCTTCCGACCATGCAGTTTTCGTGCTGCCGGTGTGCGTAATTGTACTCGTCTGGCAGCTGGTGGCGGCAGTTCAGAAGAAAAATCTGAAAAGTTCAAAAGCAGCGCGCTTTTTGTGGGTGCTCTTGCTGATCGTGTTCAATTGTCTGGTGTATGGATTGTACTTTCAGGGGGACTTCCGGGGATTGTTTGAAACGCTTCTGCCTCCATTAAAAGGTTTCCAGTTCAATCGAACCGTATTTTTTCAATCCGTTTTTATGGTATGCGGCGCTGTTTCTGGCGTTAAAAGCGCTCTACGATACCGGAAAGCTTTTCTGGAAACGGATCGCAAATCTGGCAGCGTGCATTGCAGCTGCTGTAATTTTGCTCACACCTGCGGTTTACAATGAATTTTACTGGACCTGCTATCATCAGGCGTACCGTGCAGTGAAGCATACAGAGGTCAATCTGTTGAACTTCCGGGAATACTACAGCACCGACCTGATGGAGGAGATCAAGGCGGATATCAATTATGATGGAGAATATGCGGCCGGCTACGGATTGAACACCGCTGTGCTGGAATACAGCGGGATTTCCACGCTGGACGGCTATCTCGGTTTTTACCCACAGAGCTATAAGGAAGAAGAATTTACGAAGCTGATCTGGCCTGCCTATGAGAGAGTGCCACAATGGCAGACCTATTACGGGGAATGGGGCGCACGGGCCTACCTGTTTGCCGGGAGCGGCGAGAGTATTTACAATCCTTACCGCAATCAGGTGCTGTCGGATCACCATTTATATTTAGACAGTGAACAGTTTGTAAAAATGGGCGGAAAATATCTTTTTTCCCGTTATGAGCTGGATAATGCAGAAGAGTTGGGCTTCACACTGCGGGGGATTTATTCGAACGAAAGCTCGCCGTATACAATTTACCTGTACGAAATTTGACAAAGTATTTGATACATGATATGATTGTGAGTAATGACCGCAGAGAGCGAGTGCTGACAGATAAGGATAAGGGGGACATGTAAAATGCCGATCAGAATTAGCAATTATGCTGGAAAATTTGGATGGAACGCGAGAAAATATTTTCCCAGACTGGCATCTGAACTTTACCTGAAGCTTCAGTTTACGACCAGAGGAAAGGTACAGCAGGACTATATCGATTATTTTCTGAATGCACCGGAAATTCCGCATCCGCATGTAGTAAACCTGGAGACAATCAATCGCTGCAACTCGACCTGCGAGTTCTGTACGGCGAACAAAAATGCAGAAAAGCGTCCCTATGCCCGCATGTCGGAGGAGCTTTTACTACAGCATTATCGATCAGTTAAGGGACTGGAACTACAAAGGGACATCTGACCCTGTACGGAAACAATGAGCCCTGGCTGGATACCAGAATCGTAGAGTTCCACAAATACGCAAAGAAAACAGCTGCCGGACTGCTTTATCTTTATGTCCACGAATGGACTGATCCTGGACATCGATAAGGTAAAAATCGATCATTCCGTATGTCAACCAGCTGATTATCAATAACTACTGTCTGGACATGAAGCTGCATGACAACATTCAGGAGATCTATGATTATGTCAATGCGCATCCGGATGAATTCAAGGACGTTGATATCCTGATTCAGATGCGCTATCTGAAAGAAGTCCTGACCAACCGTGCAGGCAGTGCACCGAACAAAAAAGGCGACCAGCAAGATTATCAAAGAAACCTGCCTGATGCCGTTTACCGATATGTGGATCACGCCCAACGGCAAGCTGGGTATCTGTTGCTGTGATAACTTTGAAGTGACGGATTTCGGTAACCTGAACAATATCGCGTTGAAGGACGCATGGAACAGTGCCCTGTACAAACGGCTGCGTACTGCAGTAAAGGACGGCAGACAGAACTGGGAGTTCTGTAAACACTGTGACTTTATTGACACGAAGCTGCGCACGGACATTGCGAAAGAAGCAATGAAAGAAGCAGGATACGGCAAATACGCGAAATAAACGTCGGTTCATGCGTAAAAGCAGCTGCGCAGCAGCAGAGCGCATCGAAGATGCAGCTTTGTAGATGACACGGGCGAACTGCACTGAAATTAAAAAGAAAAAAACAGGCTGCAGCCTCTGACAGGAAACTATGTCAGAAAGGCTGCAGCCTGTTTTGGTTTTGCTAGCAGGAGAAACGGCGAAAGAAAACCGCTTTGCGTCTGGTTCTCTTTCGCCGTGTAATTCATGACAATAGAATGCTCGCAGAGCGCGCATTCTATTGTTCGTTTCTGTCTCAGTTTTTCGCTTCGTGATATTCTTTTTCCGTATTGACGTTCCAGATGTTGGAGCGGTCGCGGATACCGTTTACGATGTTGTGTACGACCTCGAAAGAGGTGCACATCGAATGGTCGATGTTGTTGTAACGGTGCTGACCGTTTCTGCCGACACAGTAGAGGTTGTCGATGCCGTTGAGCCAGTGGATCAGAGTATCGATTTCCTCGTAGGTATCGAAGTAAGCGGGATAAGCTTTTTTAACAGATTCGGAATGCGTATCAAGCACGTCATCCCTTGCTGTCGATCATGCCCATTTTGATGATCTCGTCCACAGCAAAGTCAGAAAACTCCTGATCGGACATATTCCAGAGCTTATCGCCTTCGTTGCAGAAGTATTCCAGACCGATCCATACGGTATGCTCGAGATCGACAACCATGTAAGGCGACCAGTTGTTGTAAATCTGGAAACGGCCGAGCTGTACGTTGCGGTCATGGACATAAACCCAGTTGTCCGGAACGATGTTGCCAACGGTTTTGATCTTGGTCTTGTTTTTCAGATTGAGCTTGCGCACCAGAACGCCCAGTGTGCGGTAATCACGGTAAGGAAGTCCTGCCGCAATTTTGGCTTCTTTTTCCGGAACGTCGTTCATACCGCCGACGAGATCGCGGATCGGCATGGAGGAAATGAAGACGTCAGCTTCTTCGCGGATCTTCTTGCCATCCTGCTCGTAGGTCAGAGCGACGATGTGGTCGTTTGCATCTTTTCCAGACCGACAACCTTGCAGCCCTTTAAGATTTTGCCGCCCAGCTTTTCGATTTCGGAAGCGGTTTACGTCCCACAGCTCGCCGGGACCGAGCTTGGGATAGCGGAAGGATTCGATCAGGGAGGTTTCTACCTGATGTGCTTTTTGGTCGGTACGATTTTCCAGAGGATGTCTTTTAAAATCGCAATAATGGAAAGTCCCTTTACGCGCTGTGCACCCCAGCTGGGATCGATATCCCTGGGATGACGTCCCCAGAGGTTCTCGGTGTAGTGTTCAAAGAACATGGAATAGAGCTTCTTGCCGAAACGGTTAATATAGAAATCCTCGAGGGAGTTTTCCGGGCGTTTGTGGATCAGGCTCGCGAGATAGCTGAAGCCGACCTGCATCGTCTGGAGAAAACCCATGTTCATGAAAAAGCTCAGGCTTTAACTGAATCGGGTAATCGTAGAATTTCTGGTCAAAATAAATACGGGACACGCGGTTACGGTTTAGCATAACGCGGTCTTCTTTCTGGGGATCAGGACCGCCCTTTTTCCAGCGGAACGTCGCGCTGCAGCATGATATCGTCCGCTGCGGGGAGCCCCCTGCATGGGGAAGCATCTGTTCCCACCATGCCATTTACTTCCGGAACCTTGGAGAAAAAGCGGTGACCGCCCATATCCATACGGTTTCCTTTATAGTTGACGGTCTTGAAATACCGCCCATATGAAAACTCTCTTCAAATACAGTTACTTCGTACTCATCGGACTGCTTTAACAGTTCGTATGCCGCGGTAAGGCCGGCAGGGCCCGCGCCGATGATAAAGGCTTTTTCATGAAACAGGATTCCTTTCTCTGATCTTGTACTTTCGGTAAAACATTATAATGCGTCAATTATCTTTTTATTGTAACATACATGCAGGCACTGTTCAAGCAGGAAATCAGACCGCAGGAAAGGACAGGTGAACTGGTGTATGATGTTAAGACCGTGCTAAAAAACGTTAAAAAAGGGGACGCAAAATACACAGGAAGTCGACAGGAGATTACAAAATGATGTATTTCAAATTCTTTTCGGAGGGAAAAAAGTTCTATATAATAAAAAGCAGTTTTTTGTATGACGCATAAAACTGCATGGGGATTGAGCCGAAGGCTCGTGATTTTGAGATGTCAAAATATGGACAGAAGGGAGATTGCATGAACAGCATCTTATTATCAACGCAGGAATGCGGCAGCCAGGAACTTCTTCAACTGACGGAAATGCTTTGCAGGGAACAGGATTTTCAGATCATTGTTTCAAGGGCGTTTCCCTTTATGGAAAAAGGAAAGGAAAACAAAAACCGTAGAAAACAGGGCGGAGTGATTTGTTGACAAAGCTCGGGTTTAAGGCGAATCTGAAGGGGTGTTGTCTATTTGAAAGCAGCTGCGAGAATCGGTCTTGAGGACAGGGAAGAGCTGGAAGGCGTAACGAAACGACTATATCCAGCCATCGCAAAAGAATGTAGGACGTGCGCCGGCAGAGTAGAGCATGCAATCCGGCATGCCATTCATACGAGCTGGGAAAAGGGAGATGTCAGGCAGCAGCGCATGGTGTTTGGATACGACAGGGAAAGTGGAAACCGTCCGACAAACGCGGAGTTTATCGCACGCATGATTGACTGTCTGGAACGGCAGGATCATCTCTTATATTCCTGATTCCTTCATTCGGAAAATCAGCTCCAATTTGATAAAAATGTTCAAAGGGGAACAGTGTTTGGCACAAGCTGCGCCAGAAACGGACTGTTCCCCTTTTATAGTGGACAGATATCCGGAGGCTTCGGGTTACGCTGCCTGGTCGGGGACGATACGTCAGGAACCATCCCCCAACCGGTCTGCAGCTTATGCTTTCTCACCCGATCCGATCTGCCAGCAGCATGTCGATCAGGCAGCGTGCGGCAGCACCGAGAGGACGGCTGGGATCCCGCACGAGACAGATGTAGCGGTTCGGAATTTCCTCTGTAAGGGGAATCGAAACAATGCGTTTTTCAGAAAGTGCCTGCGCTGCCAGATCCTCCGGCATAAACGCAAGCCCCAGATTATGGCTGACAACAGGCAGCAGCAGGTCGGCACTGGCAAGCTCGATATCGTAGTTGAGGGGAAGTCCGTGGGCGGCAAAGAAGTTCTCATAAAACTGATGGGACATGGTTGCCTCCGTCAGACCGGCGAGAGGATACTGTATCAGCTCCTGCAGGAGATGGGCTTATCCATGAGCGCAGAAAAACGGGGGCCGCCGACTAAAATGCTGCAGAACGAGGACGGAGCCGGACTGTGCTGTAAGGCTTTTCAATCTGCAGAGGGGTTGGAACAACAGCGACGTCGGTTCGCCCTTCTTTTAAATCGGAAAGCATGTGAGCAGTGGTTCCGTTACTGATGCGGATTTTGACATCCGGATGCTCCTTCTGGAACAGCGCCAGCCGATCCAACAACAGGCAGTGGAGAGCAGTTTCGGTTGCTCCGACGCTGACTGCTCCACCGTGCAGGCCGAGGGAAAGCCCGAGCTCCTCTTCGCCTCGCAGGATGCGTTCACAGGCGGGAGCAACATATCGGTAAAGCATCTCGCCCTCCGGAGTCAGGGTGACGCCGTGACGGGAACGGATAAAAAGGCGGCAGCCCAGCTCGCTTTCTAAGTTCTGGATGCTCCGGGTCACGGACGGCTGGCTGGAAAGCAACATGGTAGCAGCACGCGTGAAGTTTTTTTATATTTGGCAACATAATAAAAGGTCCTGTAGTAATCAAAGCTTGCAGACATGGAAAATCCTCCTGGGATCGTGAAAAAAATCACAGATTATATTCAAAAGCAGACATAAAAGCAATTCTGTAATACGTTTTTGGTATTACACACATATCAGATTTATATTTTTAAAAAAAGGGTAAATCTAGTATAATACGCACGGAGCAAATTGAAAGCATTTATAACGTACATGCTCAAAACAGTAGAAAAGGAGGCATGTGAACATGGGGGCAGTCCATTGAAGAAGTCTTTAAACAGGCTTGTGGCTGTGGAAGACGCCGCACAGCAGATGCAGGATGCGGTGGATGCACAGAAAAAGGAACTCGCTGCTCAGATGGAAGAAAAGAAAAAACAGTTTGACAGTATGCTGGAGTTAAAGACAGAACAGAAGACCGAAGAACTGGAAGCAAACATGGAGCACGAGAAGGCAGCCGCGCTGGAAAAACTCCGGGAGGAAACGAAAAAACAGCTTGCCGGAATGCAGCACAAGTATGATACAGAGAGCACGACAGGATTTCGGATGAAATTCTGCAGTCCATGATTAAGGATGTGAGCAGATGAGTTTATTTCGTTACAGCGGTCTGACAACGAAGGTACGGGCCATGAGCGGTGCGCTTTTGAGCAAAGAGGATTTTGACCAGATCAGCACCCTGGCAATGTTCCTGAGGTTGTCGCATGGCTGAAAAGAAGCCGTCCTATGGAAAGGTGCTCGGAAATGAAAATGAGAACACCATGCATAGAGGACACAGGCGGAAGGAAAGGGATCAAACGTTCCTTCTACGCTGATTTTCCAAGCTGTACCGGTTTTCCAACATGGAGCAGAGAAATTTCCTGGATACGTATTTCAGACGCTACGAAATCACCTGTTTAAAAAACATTGTACAGGCGATCCTGTCAGACAGCCCGACACTTGCGGATGTTTCCGATTATGAGGAAGCCTTTGCGAAGCATTCGGCATTTCCGTTAAAGAAGGCAGCGTCTGCAGATTCATGGAGACACTGGTCAGCGTCCTTTTCGGATACTCCTTACGGGGATGCTGCGTAAGGTGGCAGGCAGCGGGTCCACAACCCTGTTTGACTATGAATTTGCATTGGATATGTTTTATTTCAGGGATCTCTGGAAACGTGTCAGAAAAGAATTGAAAAAAGAAGACCGGGAAGCAGTGCTGGAATCGGTGGGTGTTACAATCGATACCCTGAATTCTGCAGTGGATTTACCGTGCCAAACGCTATTACGGGATGAAAGCGGCAGATGTCTATGCCCTGATCATTCCGGTGCATTACCGGCTGAACCCTGGAGCAGGTCAAACGAATGGCGGAGGCGGAGAGCACAGAAGAAATGTTGAACTTCGCAAAAGAAACCAGGTATGGAAAATATCTGCAGGAAATGGAAAAACCGAATCTGGAACGGGTCGGCAGTATGATCCAGGAAAACGTGCACCGTGCGCTGATGAGACAGAACCCTTATTCAGCTGCATGCCTGGAAGTCTATTTATATAGGAAAGAACAGGAAGTACACAGGATCATCACGGCGATGGAATGCGTCAGATACGGTTTGCCGGCTGAAAAAAAATCAGAGAATACCTGGCATAAAAAAGGAAGGTGCGGCAAAATTGATTGAAAATGAAATTTGGGTGATCATCAGTAACCAAGTATCTTTAAGTCGGTATGAGATGTTGAAAAATGCGATGGCCAACGCAGCTGACTCACTGGAAGCAGGAAAGCAGCAGATCTGGATCACTGAAGCAGAGCTTCAGAGACAGATGACTGAAAAAGCGAACTGAAAAAGGAAGCCGCTTCCGGTAAAGATCCGTTTCGGCAGACTTTTGAGAAAAAGATTCGAGGATTATGTTTGGGGGCGTTTATTTCGTTCCGCGGCAGAAGCCAAAAGGTGGATGCGATTTATGCTTCTCCATTTTGAACGGATTCATCTTTGGAGGATGCCTACGAGGGTACCAAGTTGATGAGGCTGCCGGGAATTAAAGGAAAAACAGATGCCCTGAGCAGCAGAGAGTCACAGCAGTGAGAGCAGAGCTTGCAAAAAGAATTTAAAAATGGGATGTTGAATCGATCTCGCTGCAAGCAAGACCTTGCGTATGAATCCAAGCTGTTTGATGTCCGCAAGCTGGCGGCATTTACCAAGGCGAAAAAACGAAACCTTCTTCATCCTCTGTGGATGGATGGAAAACAAGGAGGCAGATCTGCTGAAAAAAGGAGCTGGAAGAGGATCCGGATATTTTTCTGTACACTGGAAGAAAATCCGGACAGAAGAGTTTCAATCCCTCCGACTCGTCTGAAAACCCGAAGCTGATCAAGCCGTTCGAAATGTTTATCCAGATGTATGGCCTGCCGAACTATCAGGAATTTGACCCGGACACTGTTCGTGGCGTTGTCCTATTCGATATCTTCGGTGCAATGTTCGGTGATGCGGGACAGGGTCTGGTTGCTGTTGATCGGCGGATATTTATTGTACCATTTTAAAAGATCAACCTGGCAGCAGTTCTTTCGAGCTGCGGATTCTTCTCTACAATTTTCGGACTCCTCTATGGCAGTGTATTTGGCTTTGAGGACTGGATCCCGGCGCTGTGGCTGCGTCCGACGGAGGCAATGACGAATCTGCCGGTGATCGGAACACTCAACACCGTATTTGTTGTGACGATCACCATCGGTATGGGACTGATTCTTCTGACGATGATCTTCCATATGATCAATTCCCTCAGGGAGAAAAAGCCCGGAGAAGCACTGTTTGATACGAACGGACTGGCTGGCTTTGTATTTTACGGTGCAGTTGTTGCAGTCATCATGCTGTTCATGACCGGACATACCATTCCGGCAGCAGGCGTTTTGGTTGTAATGTTTGTAGTACCGCTTTTGGTCATCGTATGCAAGGAGCCGCTCAGTGCCCTTGTGGAAAAGAAAAAGTATCAGGATGAAAACGGACCGGTGATGTTCGTAGTGCAGGGCTTCTTCGAATTATTTGAAGTATGCTTAAGCTATTTTTCCAACACCCTGTCCTTTGTCCGTATCGGTGCATTTTTGCAGTCAGCCATGCGGCGATGATGCAGGTGGTTATGATGCTGGCAGGCGCAGAAACGGACAGGCGCCCAACGTGATCGTTGTGATCGTCGGCAATCTGGTCGTAATGGGTATGGAAGGTCTGATCGTAGGCATTCAGGTACTCCGTTTACAGTATTATGAATTTTTCAGCCGCTTCTACAAAGGGGACGGCAGAAAATTTGAACCCTATTTATCAAAAGGAAGAAACATTTAAGAGGTCATTTGTCATGACAAAAAGTTTTATTATTCGCAAGCACTTGAGCTTGTATCGCAGTTCCGTTCCGTGTATTTGTAAAAGGGGAACAGACAAAGCACAGATATAAAAACAACCCTGGCATTAAAACGGCGTAATGTTCTTTGGACTGATGCTTTTTACCGGCGTTATGGATGTTCTCCGGCAACGCATTTGCAGCAGAGACTGCTGAAATGCAGCAGTTGCAGCAAGCAGCACAGCAACTCGGTCTTGGTTATATTGCAGCCGCACTTTCCATCGGCATGTCTCTGTATCGGCGGTGGTATCGTAGCGAGCAGCAAAGCGCAAAGCACTTGGGCAATCAGTGAAGACTCTATCCTCGGTAAGTCCCTGATCTCTTTGTAGGTCTGGCCGAAGGTGTTACCTGCCTGTATGGTCTGATCATCGCCTTCATGATCATTGGTGTTTTCTTTAATGAAAAATGTATTCGATCAAAGCACGCAACATTGATACCCTGGACAGGAATGCGGCTGGCAGGAGTAGAAGGTGCGGTGGTCCACGAGAAACAGGAGCTGAAGGCAGAAATCGACAAGGTGCTTGCCGATAAGGAAATCGGCATCCTGCTTTTGACGGAAAAATTCGGAAAGGAATTTCCGGATATCATCGATCATATCAGGTTGGAGCGGAAGTTACCGCTGATTGTGGAAATCCCGACAGACACGGCACAGGCCGTGCACCGGATTTCATCATCTTATGTGAATGAAGCGATCGGAATCAATATCTGAAAAAAGAGCTGCATAGGCGCAGCATCTTTAGGAGATATTTCGGAGGAGACCATGACAATAGACGAAAAGCTGCAGCATTTTTATGGATGTGACCACAGAAAAGGTCAATGCAGAAAATGCCAAACAGATGCAAAGAATATGAGCAGGGACTGGAAAAGGTCTATGAGGATTACAAAGAGACGGCCCTGCGCAAATCCGAAGCTTGCACTGAAGTTAAAAGAAGAAAGCTTAAAGAAGCAGATGAACGCAGATCTGGCAGCAGAACAGATCACGATCCGGGAACAGACCGGAAAGCTCCTGCGTGAGCTGGATGAAAAGCTTTCTTCCGAAGTAAAGGGAAAGCTGGAACGCTATATGGCGACCAGCGCATATGAAACCTATCTGGTAAATCAGGCGCGTGAAATTGTGAAATTTGCAGATGGAGATGACGTGACCGTTTATATCGATCCGGAGGATATCTGCCATAAGAGCGCGATCTCTGCCGGCGCAAATGTAGCCGTTACTGTGAGTGAATACAGCTTCGGCGGAGGCGTGCGTGCGGTAATTTCCAAACGCGGCATACTGATCGACCAGTCCTTTGATACGAAACTGAAGGAAGCTTTTGATGGAAAGGAGGCGAGCCTTAGATGGAAAAACTCGTTAAGCATTTATGGGATCAACGGCCCGCTGGTCACTGTCAAAGGTAAGACAGATTTAAAGATGAGCGAGATGGTATACGTCGGCAAAGAAAAGCTGGTCGGCGAAGTGATCCGTCTTTCTCCGGAGCTGGCGACGATTCAGGTATTTGAAGAGACGTCCGGTTTTAAAGCCCCGGAGAGCTGCTGTATCCGACGGGCGCAACACTTTCTGTTACCCTGGCACCCGGCATCGTGTCCAATATCTTTGATGGTCGCATTGAGCGCCCCTTGCCGAAATTGAGAAAAAATCCGGTAAATATATCGACAGAGGCTTCTCTATGGATTCTCTGGATACTCACAGGAAATGGCAGACGAAGCTGTGGTAAAGCCCGGAGACAGAGTATCCGGCGGTACGATTATTGCAGAGGTACCGAAACTCCCGCCATTGTGCATAAGGTAATGGTGCCTCCCGATGTGGAGGGGTATTGTGGACAGTTGTTCGGACGGTGAGTATACGATCAACGATACATCGTAACTGTTAAAGGATGACAGTGTAAAAGAGCTGACCATGACCCAGAAATGGCCACGATCCGAATTCCCAGACCGAATCAGAAACGACATCCGGCATCCCGCCCGCTTGTAAGACAGCGTATCCTGGATACCCTGTTCCCTATCGCAAAGGGCGGCACTGCGGCGATCCCCGGCGGTTTCGGTACCGGTAAGACCATGACTCAGCACGCAATCGCAAAATGGTCTGATGCATGCAGATCTGATCGTTTATATCGGCTGCGGTGAGCGAGGAAACGAGATGACGGAGGTTCTGGAGGATTTCTCCAAGCTGATTGACCCCAAGTCCGGAAATCCCATGATGGACCGTACCGTTCTGATCGCCAATACCTCCAACATGCCGGTGGCTGCCCGTGAGGCGAGCATTTACACCGGTCTGACACTGGCAGAGTATTATCGTGATATGGGCTACCAATGATAGCGATCATGGCAGATTCCACCTCCCGTTGGGCAGAGGCACTGCGTGAGCTGTCCGGACGTCTGGAAGAAATGCCGGCAGAGGAAGGCTTCCCGGCATATCTGGCGAGCCGTTTGTCTGCGTTCTATGAAAGAGCCGGTATGGTAGAAAACTTAAATGGAACGGAAGGAAGTGTTACGATCATCGGTGCGGTATCTCCGCAGGGCGGCGATTTTTCCGAGCCCGTTACCCAGAATACGAAGCGTTTCGTGCGCTGCTTCTGGGGACTGGATAAAAACCTGGCATATTCCCGTCATTTCCCTGCGATCAACTGGCTGACCAGCTACAGCGAATACCTGCCCGATCTGGCGAGCTGGTATGCAGATAATGTAGGCTCTGATTTTATTGATGACAGAAATCAGATGGTAGCGATCCTGAACCAGGAAAGCAGTCTGATGGAGATCGTAAAGCTGATCGGCAGCGACGTTTTGCCGGATGATCAGAAGCTGACTCTGGAAATCGCCAGAGTTATCCGTCTGGGCTTTTTGCAGCAGAACGCATTCCATCCGCAGGATACGTCTGTGCCCCTATGCAAAGCAGCAGAAGATGATGGAGACGATCCTGTATCTTTACGAGAAATCCAAAGCACTGGTATCCATGGGGATGCCCATGTCCGTGCTGAAGGAGGATAAAATTTTTGACCGGGTAATTTCCATTAAATACGATGTGGAAAATGACCGGCTGGACAAATTTGATGATTACAAAAAAGCAATCGACAAGTTCTACGATGACGTGATTGCACGCAATGCATAATGGAGGGAAAAACGATGGCAATTGAATATTTGGGATTAAACAGTGTCAACGGCCCCTTCGTCGTGCTGGAGGGTGTCAAGGGCGCGGCTTATGATGAGATCGTGGAGATCGTTGCAGACGGTAAGGAAAAAAAGTGGCCGTATCGTAGAGATCAACGAGGACAAGGCGGTTGTATTTGAAGGCACAGATAACCTTTCGCTTAAAAAATACCCATACCAGACTGACCGGACATCCGATGGAAATCGGGCTGACGGATCAGCTCCTTGGCAGAACCTTTAACGGTATCGGTGCCCCGATCGACAATCTTGGTGAAGTTGCAGCAGAAAAATATGCAGATGTAAACGGAAAACCGTTAAATCCGGTATCCGAGAATATCCCCGTAACTATATCCGTACCGGTATTTCTGCGATCGACGGTCTGACGACCCTGATCCGCGGACAGAAGCTGCCGATTTTCTCAGGAAACGGTCTGCCCCATGACAAGCTGGCTGCACAGATCGTGCGTCAGGCATCTCTGGGGGATAACTCTCCGATGAGAAATTCGCAGTTGTGTTTGCTGCAATGGGTGTTAAGTATGATGTTGCAGAGTATTTCCGCAGAACATTTGCAGAGAGCGGTGGTATCCGATCATGTTGTTATGTTCCTGAACCTGGCAAATGACCCGGTTGTAGAACGTCTGATCACACCCAAGGTAGCACTGACTGCTGGCAAAGAATATCCTGGCATTTGAGAAAACATGCACATCTGGTTTATCCTGACAGATATTACTTCCTTCTGGAGGCAATGCGTGAGGTTTCTTCGAAGGGTGATCCCGTCCAGAAAAGGGGTATCCGGGCTATCTGTATTCCGTGAGCTGGCGACGATTTATGAAGCGTGCGGGTATTGTAGAAGGCGTGACAGGTTCCGTGACGCAGATCCCGATCCTGACCATGCCTAATGACGACATTACCCACCGATCCCTCTGACCTTACCGGTTATATTACAGAAGGGCCAGATCGTTTTGGATCGTGCGCTTAAACCGCCAGTCCGTTTACCCGCCGATCAGCGTCCTCCTTCCGTCTGTCCGTCTGATGAAGGATGGTATCGGTGAGGGCTATACCAGAGCGAGATCATCAGGCTGTCAAACCAGCTGTTTTCTTCTTACGCAAAAGGTGGGCGATGCGAGAGCACTGGCGAGCGTTATCGGTGAAGATGAGTTGTCTGCGCTGGATAAAAAATACCTGGCATTCGGTAAAAAGTTCGAGAAATACTTCGTCGGTCAGCGGGAGGATGAAAACAGAACCATTATCGATACCCTGGAGATCGGCTGGAGCCTTTTGCGCATGCTGCCCAGAGAAGAACTGGATCGTGTGGATACAAAGATCCTGGACGAGTATTATGACAAACAGGGTCGTGTACTGGAATAAGGAGCGTTATCTATGAATACAAACGCATTTCCCACAAAAGGTAACCTGATGCTGGCGAAAAACTCCCTGACGCTTGCAAAGCAGGGCTATGAGCTGATGGATAAAAAACGGAATATCCTGATCCGGGAGCTGATGAATCTGATCGAAGAGGCGAAAACGATCCAATCAGAGATTGACGCTACGTTTACAACGGAGGCATACCAGGCGCTTCAGAGGCAAAATAGAGGTGGGCATTCATTCTGTGCAGGAAATTGCAAAGGCGATTCCTGCAGAGGATTCTGTGCGTATCAAAACAAGAAGCATCATGGGCACAGAGATCCCGCTGGTAAGCTGCGAGGAGGAGAAAAAAATCCCCTATTACGGCTTTTATAATTCCAGTGAGTCGGTGGATGCTGCCCGGGAAAGCTTTTTAAAGGTAAAGGAGCTGACCGTCCGCCTGTCCATGGTGGAAAACTCCGCCTACCGTCTTGCAATGAATATCCGCAAGACGCAGAAGCGTGCAAACGCCCTGAAAAATATAACGATTCCATCTTATACGATTCTCGTAAAGGATATCAGCAACGCCCTCGAAGAAAAAGAACGTGAGGAGTTTACGCGTCTGAAGGTCATTAAGAGAAATATGAACCATTAAAGCAGCAGCTTGCCAGAAGGATATCTGGAATCGCTGCCATAGTAGAAAACGTCTGCAGGAAGCTGGTAGTAATCCCGCTTTTTGCGGGCGTTTTTCTATGTTGTTCTATTTCATTCGTAGTTTTCCGGATGCAGCTTCCATGCCTGCAGGAGAATCTGTAGACAGTAACCTTGCGTTTACGCCTGGTAAAAAAAGTTTTAAAAAGCTGTTGACAGAACAGAAAAACGCTGATAAAATATCTATCTGTTGCGGCAAACGGCTGCAACATGAACTTCTAAAAAAGTTCAAAAAGTGCTTGACATCGACAAACAGTCCTGATATAATTTGTGACTGTTGCGGCGAACGAAAGCAACACGGATTTCTGAAAAGAAATTCAAAAAAATAAAAAACTGCTTGACATGAACAGAAAGTTCTGATAAAATAATGAACTGTTGCTGTGAGTGATGAGCAACCGGGTTTCGAAAGAAACTTGAAAATAAAATGAAAAAAGTTCTTGACAAACAGAACTGCTTGTGATAAACTCAATAGGCTGTCTGAGAACAGAACAAATGTTCTTCAAAAGCAAATGCTTCTTGAGAAGAACAGCACCTTGACAAAATAAACATGCAACCCTGAAAATTCCAAACAGAACAAAAAGTTCTGAGAGAAATTTCAGAGAACAAAAACAAAAACAACAGTGGGAACAGTGAAAATTTAGCCAGACTGATTTTGACCGGACAAACTTTCGCTGTAAGTTTGATCCTGGCTCAGGATGAACGCTGGCGGCGTGCCTGGTGTCGCATCAGCAATACGTAAACGAAGTACAATCGA
>VOFK01002741.1_pt1 | contig 35595 bp, 55 predicted proteins | sample 5384121 | NCBI WGS metagenome assembly VOFK01 (sample SAMN12384730, study PRJNA508395) | human gut metagenome | isolation source: healthy gut J | host: Homo sapiens | reverse complement strand
GTAAGCAATATCCGATATATTCATTTCCGGAGAATTCTGCAGAAAAATATGCCGCTTTTTTCAGACGCAGATTCATGATAAAATTATTTGGCGTACTTCCCGTGATACCTTTTATCTTCTGGAATAAGACAGTACGTCCCACCCCCATCTCACGTGAGAAGACATCTACACTGAATTCGGGATTTTCCATATTATCTTCCACTACCTGCGTCGCTTGTTCGATAAACCTCTGATCGAGTTCATTCGTTGCAATCTTCTCCGCTTTGCTATCCAGCTGATGGGCATATTTATTCTGTAAAAAGTCTGCGGGTATTAATCAGATTATTGCATTGCATCACCAGCCGCCGCATATTAAACGGCTTCACCACATAAATATCCGCTCCAATTCTCAATCCTTCCAACTCACGTTCCGGTGCACTAAGGGCAGTCAGAAGAACGACAGGGATATGGCAAGTTTCAATATTGTTCTTAATCTTGGCACATAACTCTGTTCCGGGCATTCCGGGCATCATAATATCCGAAATAACCAGATCAGGCTGCATCATTTTTACTTTTTCATACCCTTCCTCACCATCACTTGCAGTTTCAACCGTATACAACGGAGAGAAAGATATCTACAAGGATATTTCTGATTTCTTCATTATCATCAATAACCAACAGCTTGCAGTCAGTAGTCCCACTCTCACTTTGGGCCGTCTGTACCTCCTTAACCAATAGTTCTTTATCTTCCGAATAATAAATATATTCCTTATCCTGCTCCGGTTCAATCCGGGAAACAGAAGAATCAAAGTGAGCATCTCCTTTCTTCAGAGTGACCTTAAAGCATGAACCTTTTCCCAGCTGACTTTCTACTGTTATATCTCCCCCTGGTGGGCTTTCACAATTCCCCTGACTTAAAGCCAGCCCGATACCAGTTCCTCCATACTGTCCTATATTCTCAACCTGATAGAACCGTTCGAATATCTTAACATAGTCTTCCTCGGATATTCCCGCACCATTATCGGAAACGGAAAACATACATTCATCCGCTCCATCAGCCAATTCCATACTGATACTTCCACCGTCTGAAGTATATTTAAAAGCATTCGACAGCAGGTTATTAACCACCTTCTGTATTTGCATCCGGTCTCCCCACACGAGGCATTGCTCGCAGTCGGCATGCAAAACAAACGAAATATTCCTGTTAGCAGCCAACTCTTTGAACAATACATAATGCTCTTTTGAGTAAAGAATATAAATCAAATTGAGAAACTTTCAATTTCAAAAAGTCCCTGCTCCTGTTTCCGAAAATCAAGCAGACTCCGTAATCAATGATTTCAGGTTACCTGCATTCTTATGTATATTCAATAGTTTCGAATAAGCATAGGTAGACAATTTGCCGGAATTCAGCAACAGATCAACCTGCCCCAGGATAAGAGTGATCGGAGTTCTGATTTCATGCGAGATATTCGTGAAAAAACGAAGTTTGGATTGATTCATCTCTTCAATATATTGTTTCTCACGAAGTTCAAAATCCAATGAAGTTTTCAAGAACAGCCGAATTCTATATTCTCTCACCACAAAGAATAGAATCGTCAGAATCACACACACATAAATTGTATAGGCCCACCAGGTGGCATAAAAAAGGTGGTGTGATCGTTATATGAAGAGATCTAATTACTTCCGGAAAGTTCTTCAATTCTGATCTCAAAAACATAATCGCCCGGAGATATATTTGTATAAGTAATATCATTCCCCAAACGATTCTCACTCCATTCGTCATTAGAACCTATCAACCGGTATTCTACCTCACCACCGCCAATATGCAGAAAGTTATCTGTCGAGAAACCGATAGAAAACACATTCTGCAAATAATTCAATTTAATCCGGTCGGTATAGGCAAAGGACTTATTTAGGATGCCGGTTTGATCGCCTGTGGTAATCTCCTTATTATTGACATACAAATGAGCCAACTCCAAATCATATATTTTCGGAGGATAGGACAAGCTACTTTCACGAATGGCAACCAGTCCGGTAGCTCCTCCCATATAAATATCATGATTGCGGGATACATGCATGGATTTCCTATTAACAAGAGTCAGCGGAAATCCTGTTTTAGAATTGAAGTTTATCACTTTCCCGTCTTTCTGTTCTAACACAGACAATCCATGTCCGGTACCAATCAATAAATTCCCGGAAGGAGTTTCGCCCAACACTCTGATATTTTCTCCCGACAATACGCTTTCAGGAGTATGCAAACGAAACAAACGCTCTTTCTTATCCAACAAGAAAAGCCCGTTGCCATGTGTTCCGACCCAAATGTTTCCCTTTCGATCTTCATAGATGACATTGACCAGCTCTTTTTGAGATCTGACCTGCTTCTTCAGACTTATCCTATACGTTTCAAACCATCCTTTATCAATCACATAAGCTACACAACCATCATCGGAAGCAAACCATAATCTGTTTTTCGAATCAAGTAATAGGGTGTTATAATTATGTGTAAACAGTTCCTTCTGATGAAACAACACCTCGGATTTCAAGGTCTGTTTATCCAGACTAACAACTGCAGATGTTGTACCTACATACAATTTACGAGGAGTGTCGGCCAAGGCAAACAGAGCTTCTCCCACACTTTCCTCTCCGAGCGGTTCGAGGTCATATATATCATTCCGATAGTTATCAAGATGAAAACAATTTACTCTATTTGTAAAGTCTGCAGCGATCCACAAGCAGTTATTAGCCTCATCAAAAAACGACATCTTTCAGATAATCCGTACTAAAATGATATCCGGTATGCGCATTAAAATGTTTGAACGTTCCTTTGTTCCGGTTGATATAAATCCAGTCCTCCACCTTCTGTGCAAATCCATATATTTCCGGATTTATCTTCTGCCATAGCTCCCACCACCGGAAAAGACAATCCGGTATCCGAAGCATGATAATGTACAAAATGCTGATATTCCGGAGAGAAAAAATTCACACCACCCCAATAGGTCCCCACCCAGACTGTTCCTTGTTTGTCCGTATAAAGAGACGTCACCGAACGATTGGACATAGCCCCCACCCGGTTAGGATCCGCCTGATAATGAAATATTTTCCCGGTAGCCACCTCAATCTTACTCAATCCGCTTCTGTAACCTACCCATATATTTCCTTCCAAATCCTGACATAACGCTCTTGCCATATCATCCCGGACCGTGTAAACACTCTTGTCATTATAATCATAGTGATGTATGACTGCACCTTGAGGTGAAAAACAGAAAACACCATGATCCTGCGAACCGATCCAGATATTCTGGTCGTTATTTTTTATCAGTTTCATCACCACTTTGATTCCGGGCAAATAAAGCGACATCGATCCACAAGTATCCACACGCATCACCCCGCCATCTTTCAAAGCAACCCAAAGATTTCCTTCCGAACCTTCTACCATTGTCGGCCCGGTGTCCGGCAAATGTACCTCCGCATACATTGGCTTCACGGAACGGGTATTCTTATCATATAAGAACAGTTTTCCCTCCTTCCGCAATCCACACTCCCGTCTTTCCTTTGGCAAGAGTGGTGGGAGAAGCCACCGGAAGAATATAATATTTCTCTGTTTCAAGGTCGAACTGGAAAAGTCCGGTAGAAGTCAAGAGGAAAAGACTTCCCTGACCGTCTTCCACCATTTGAGTCACATATAAATTACCATAACTGATAGAGTCGTTATGAAAGTGGTTGAAGACTTTGATGTGATTGCCATCGAAACAATTCAGCCCGTCCAGTGTGGCAATCCATATACGCGATTTCTCATCCTGGCAAATATCGCTCACCGTTATTTGCGACAATCCATCTTCCACACCCAATGTTCTGAACTTGTATTCCTGTGACCGGAGTGGAAATACAAATCCTAAAAGAGATAGCAGAATAAAAAAATGGATCTTAGATAGTCTTTGTTCGCACATATCAAGAATGATGGTTTATAGCACATAATCTTCGTCACAAAAAGTAACAGTTTTTATGATATTCCCAAAATCAGAGCCAAATAACTAATAGATATGGACTTCATCCTATTCATTCTTCCCGCCCGAACGAACGATACTCCAACGGAGTAAGTCCCGTACGTTTCTTGAAGAAAGAGAAAAAATATTCGGTTGACTGGAAACCCAGAAAAAAAATCTCTTTCTACGGATTGGGAAGTTCCTACTAACATTTGTTTGGCTTTACGGAGTTTCAATTCCTGGAAATATTTAGCCGGTGCATAACCTGTATAGTCCTTAAAAACACGTCGAAACCATGAATAACTAATATTGAGTCGCATAGCCAACTCTTCCGGGTCCACATTGCCGGAAACATTTTCATTCATAATGATTTTTGCCTGTTCGATCTTCTGATCCACATCACTCATCTCAAAGACCTTATTCTTGGAAACAGAAAGAATCATACCTATCATGTGGAGCACAATCCCGGAAAGATATTGTTGCGCGGAAATCTTATCCGCTTCGGCTACGGCAAGAGCACGGGAGAATAATGAGACTAACTCTTCATTAAGGCCTATTTCCAGTATTTGCTGTTCCTGCGACAAAAAAGCATCATCAACAATGGCGTCTATCATAGGCCCCTCGAAACCGATATAATATTCCGTCCAACCAGTCTGCCGCAACGGGCGATAAGTATGCCATTGTCCGGGAAACAATACCATCAACCGACCTTTACAAACTTGCTTTTCAGAGGTAGAATCGGATGAAAACAAACCACGCCCTTTTGTGATATAGACCAACTGATATTCGCGAAGCACCCTTCCTTTTTCCGCATTAAAGAAGTAACCGGAAGGATGCTCTTTCAACGGATAAGGTGAATCAGGAGGAATGGATTGATAGCCGACGGTATTTACCCATAGCCCGAATTTACGGTCCATGTCATTTACAATCAGATATTTAAATTCTAATCCTAAACTATTATCCTCGATCATACCAGTGTGTTTTCATGCAATTGAGTTGGACAAAAATAGGAATTATTTTCAGAAAAACACCACAGATTACACAGTTTACACAGATTTAATTCTTAAATATCGGCTTCCGATTAGAAAATAATCTGTGTAAATCTGTGTAATCTGTGGTGAAAAGAACTTCCGCAAAAACTAACTTTAGAAAGCTTTGCGATATAGAGCTTCGATATCTGCTACCGAAGTAGGACGAGGATTACCGCCTGTACAAACATCATTGAAAGCAGCTACCGCCAACGCCGGAATGTCTTCCTCCTTCACATTAATTTCATGCAATTTTTGCGGTATATTGATACTGGCAGAAAGTGCTTTCACTGCCTCAACAGCCGCTTTTTACTCCCTCGGCTTCACTCATTCCGGTAGTGTCCACTCCCATTGCTTTCGCAATATGGATATATTTCGGAGCTGCTGGAGATTCAGCATTGTATTCCATCACATACGGCAACAATAAGGCATTGGCTACCCCATGAGGAGTATCATAGAACGCACCTAACGGATGCGCCATCGAGTGAACAATTCCTAAACCGACATTCGAGAATCCCATACCGGCAATATATTGTGCCTGTGACATTGCTTCGCGGGCTGCCACATCTTTACCATTATCCACAGCTGCTTTCAAGTTTTTGAGCAATCATTTCAATGGCTTTCAATTCGAACATATCGCTCATTACCCAGGCACCCGGAGTGATATAACTTTCGATGGCATGAGTCAAAGCATCCATACCGGTAGCTGCAGTCAATCCTTTTGGCATTGAGTACATCAGTTCAGGGTCTACGATAGCTACGGCAGGAATGTCGTTCGGATCTACGCAAACCATTTTCTTGCGGGCATCTTCATCAATAATCACATAATTGATCGTTACCTCGGCAGCTGTTCCGGCAGTAGTAGGCAGCGCGAAAGTAGGCACCGCTTTGTGTTTGGTATCGGCTACCCCTTCCAGAGATTTCACGTCTGCAAAATCCGGATTGTTCACAACAATACCGATTCCTTTGGCAGTATCAATGGAAGAACCGCCGCCCAAAAGCAACGATAAAATCGGCTCCGGAAGCTTTGTATGCCGCCACACCGTTTTGTACATTTGCAATCGTAGGGTTCGCTTTTACATCACTATAAAGTTCATACGGAATATGGTTGTCATCAAATACTTTTATAATTTCAGCAGCCACACCAAATTTGATAAGGTCTTTTTATCTGTCACAAAAAAGGCTTTCTTAAAGCCACGTCTGGCTGCTTCCACAGCAATGACACTACGGCATCCGGCACCGAAGTAAGTTTCGTTTTTAAAATAATACGATTCATGGTTATCTATTTTTGTTTAAAGGGTTAACCGCAGCATTCCCCAGGGTAGAAAATGCCACGGTTTCTAAAGTAATTAAAATCAATGACTAGTATAAAATCTTATTTAGGAAGATTGAAAGCAACTGACATTTCTTTCATCTGTTCCTGACTCATACCATCCGGTTCGAAGCCCATATTTTTGAGCAGCGATATAAATTAATGCCGACTTATTCAGTACATCAATCTGGTCAAAAGCCTGCATCACATCGCAATCAACAGCAAAGACGCCATGCTTTTCCCACATTACCACATCATAATCCTGCAATTCCTTGATGGTAGCGTCAGCCAACTCTACCGAGCTAGGTAATTTATAAGGAATGATACCCAACCCTCTCGGACAGAATGCTTTCGTTTCGGGGATCATGCTCCATAACAAATTAGTTGCCACATCTTTCTGAAGGAACTTTTCGCAATGTGTCATGGCAATCAGTTCGATCGGGTGTGTGTGTACAGATGCTTTATAAGGAGAGTTTTTACTCAACAGGTCATTGTGTACGCTCAAGTGAGAAGGCAATTCCGATGTCGGGGCTACAGCTTCATCCGCAATAATCACATAGCTGGCACAGTCATCCAGAATACGGATAACCGAACCATTTTCCATCGGCCAGCGAGCCAGATCACGCATGCGTTTATTAGTCCCTTTACAGTAGAAATAACACCCTTTCAGATATGGCAATGTAACGCCAATAGGTTTTACTTCGCTGATCGGCTTCATCTGACGGCGAATTTCATCGTCAACAAATTCCGTGATATTAACAGTGATATTACCACCGTTACGTTCAGCCCATCCTTTTTGCCACAAGTATCCGGCAACTTCTGCTACCTTGTTAACTTCCCTGGCAAGTGCCGGACGGTTTTCTAAAATTGATTTCATTATATATATATTTTAATTAGGCACGGATTACATGGATTTTGCCGCAAGTTATAAAAAAAACCTGCGTAATCCATGTAATCCGTTCTTGATTTTTTTAAAACAAATTCGGGAACACTAATGAGAAGACAAGGACGATCAGACCAGCTATCAGCACAGTTATGGTCTTGTTTGATACCCCTTTCCATTCTTTCAGAATTATTCCCCCAAACATTACTAAAGGTTACGTTCAATGCCATCAGAATACACCAGGAAAAGCCAGCAATACCGGGCTTTCGGTGAGGAAGCTCTTACCCATTTCCAGTCCGAAAAACTGCATATACCATAGTACACCAGCCAACGCACAGAACACTAGATTATTGCCCCATACTTTTCCTTTAGCATAGTCACCCATCGATTTATTAGCTACATTCTGTTGCAAACAGTAAGCTGCATTTGTCAGGAAGCCTCCAAGCGTAACCAGAAAGATAACCGGAAGACCGGCATAAAGTCCTTCCACTCCACCTGCCAAAGCGGCTTCTTTGATAGGTGTTCCCGCATCCAGTCCCAAAGCAAAGCAGGCACTCATGACACCAGCCAAAAGTGCAACCAGTAACCCTTTTGTCAATGCAAAGTCTTTTACGGCAGCACGTTTTTCTTCTTCACTCATATTCTGCGCACGCAAGCCACCGGCATAACCGATAACAGCAATACCCGCCAACGTGATGCAAACACCCAACAAAAGAATCAGCCCGTTACCTTCAAACAAGTTTGTACCGGCAAAAGAGCCGGAAGAAGGGTACCGAAACCGGCACAAGTACCCAATGCTATACTTTGTCCGAGCGCAACGCCCAGATAACGCATGGAAAGTCCGAAAGTCAACCCGCCTACTCCCCACAATATACCATAAAAGATGCTCATTCCAGCACCTCCAGCTCCCCACAAGTCGAACAAACTGCCTCCTGCAGGTACCCCCAGCAGTGATCCCAAAAACGGGAACACTAACCAGGCAAACACACCTTGCACTAACCAGAAGCTTTCCCAGCTCCATTCCTTCTTACCTTTTAATAGGCACATAGGAACTGGACTGGCAAAAGCTACCGATGGCTATAATCAATAAGCCGATTAAGATTTCCATAACTTATCGTTTAGAAGTTACTTCGGCTTCGTACTTTTCGATTTCTGCAATGAAATCTTCGCCAACAGGCACATTGTTCTTTAAGCAGAACATATCCCAAACTGCATTCCAAGGAAGCGCCTTTTTCTTCTTCGAGCAAAGCCAGACGTTGGAATCCCTGTCCGTTTGCTTCGTATTCGCGCAACTTAGCAATCGGTTCGAGCAGAGGGCACGAGTCATACATTTCTGTGCAGCACGGCTACCAATTACATAAGCACCAATACGGTTGATAGAAGCATCGAAATAGTCGAGACCGTAGTGTACGCGTTCCAATGCACCGCAGCGAACAATTTCACTGAACAGATCCATAGTAGGGTCATCCATAATGGTTACGTGGTCGGAATCCCAACGAACCGGACGGCTTACGTGCAACATCAATTCGGGCACATAAAGCAAAAGAGAGGAAACTTTGTCGGCAACACTTTCTGTCGGATGGAAGTGACCGGTATCCAGCGTAATCATCTTGTTACGAGAAGCACCATAACCGATATAGAAGTCATTAGAACCCACTGTATAGCTTTCCAGACCGATACCGAATACTTTTGATTCAATACAGTCTTTCATGTTTTTATATTCGGTAGCGAAGATCTGATCCAAAGAATCTTTCAGCAATGCACGATATTTCATACGGTTTACCGTAATATCCTTGCTTCCGTCATGTACCCAAAGATTCATGATACACGGATCACCCTGTGCCTTACCCATTTCTTCTGCAACGGCACGACAGCGTTTGGTATGCTCAATCCAGAACTGACGGATGCCCTCATCCGGATTAGAAAGTGACAAATCACCTGATTTCGGATGAGAGAAAGAAGTAGAGTTAAAGTCGAGCTTCATGTTATGTTCTTTACCCCATTCTATCCAACTCTTGAAATGTTCCGGTTCCACTTGGTCACGGTCTACCACCTTACCTTGGAAATCTCCGTAGATTTCGTGCAGGTTCAAACGGTGTGTACCCGGAATATAAGAAGCGGCTTTCAGAATGTCGGCACGCAGTTCATCTATATTGCGAGCTTTGCCCGGATAATTACCAGTTGCCTGAATACCTCCGCTCAGTGCACCTGCCTGCACTTCAAATCCTGCAACGTCATCAGCCTGCCAGCAATGAAGTGACAGATGAAAATCCTGCATAGTTTTCAATACTTTTTCGGTGTCTACACCTACTGCTGCATAACGTTCCACAGCAATTTCATACGCTTTCTGAATCAGTTCTTCTTTTTTCATGATATTCTATTAGTTTTAAAAATGATTATTCTGTCGATCGTTCTATTTATTTCCGAACGCAATTTTTAAAATGGATATAAGCCGCATCCCAAGCTTCCGTATCTTGTGGCTGATAAGTTTTCAACGGGATAGAACGGTTAATTAACTGGCGCATACCGGCAACATCCGTCGCTTCGCCTGCCGCCATTGCCTGAATCATCACATTACCGATGGCTGTTGCTTCAGATGGACCGGCTACCACAGGAATTCCTATCGCATTGGCAGTAAACTGGTTCAGCAAATCATTCCGGCTACCTCCGCCAATCACCTGCAATGTTTCAATCGGACGGGGAGAAAGTGAACGCAAATTCTCCAACACCTGACGATAACGCAAAGCCAAACTTTCAAAAATACAACGCACCACTTGTCCGCGTTTCTCGGGAACCGACTGTCCGGTAGCCCGGCAATATTCAGCAATAGCTTTTTCCATGTCCGCAGGATTCGCGAAACAGTCATCATCCGGATTAATCAGACTACGGAACGGTTCACAAGCATCCGCCTCACTGATTAATTCAGGATAACTTGTATCTCCCCAATTCAGACGGCAACGTTCCAGCAACCACATTCCACAAATATTCTTCAATAGACGGATAGTTCCTTCCACACCACCTTCATTGGTAAAGTTCAAAGCTTCTGTTTCAGCAGTAATCACCGGAGCATCCGTTTCAACTCCCATCAGTGACCAGGTTCCGCTACTCAAATAAGCAAAGTTGCGATCCAATGCCGGAACGGCAGCAACAGCAGAACCGGTATCATGTCCGGCCACCGCAATCACAGGAATTGCCCCCAATCCTGTTATCTTTTGCACTTCTTCAGTCAATGTTCCTATCTTCTCACCCGGGAAGACAAAACGACCGAAATTCTTCTCACTCAATCCTACCGCTTTCAGCAACTCCGGCTCCAGACGTTGCGTATGTGCATTCACTAACTGGGCTGTGGAAGCAATCGTATATTCCGTCACCATCTCTCCGGTCAGCATATAGCTCAACGCATCCGGCATAAACAGAATTTTGTCTGCTGCCTCCAATGCACTGTCATGATTGCGACGCAAAGTATCTAATTGGAAAAGTGAATTAAAATTCATTACCTGAATACCAGTTTTACCATATACCTCTTGCTACGGGAAATACGGGAGAAAAGAGCCTCCGGTGCTCCTACTGTATGCGGGTCACGATATGCATAAGGCTGGCGAAGCAAGTTACCGTCTTTTCCGACACATACAAAATCCACTCCCCAGGTATCGATACCGATAGAAGCAATGGACTCTCCACGGTGAGCAACCAACTTCAACCCGTCAAGAATATGACGATATAATGCATAAATATCCCAATAGAAATGTCCACCTACTTCAACCAGGTGGTTAGGAAAGCGATTAATCTCTTCCAGATTTAATCCGCCTTCAATGAAAGTTCCTAAGATTGTACGGCCGCTCGTTGCGCCCAGGTCGACTGCAAAAAAGTTTTGTTTCATGGTATTCTGTCTATATATTTAAGGTATCCATTTACCTACATGGCAAAGATAGGCGATTCCCTCCTCCACTTTTCCTTATGTATTTTGATTGAAAGGGTATACATTTTGACACAAAAGACAAAAGACACAATACAATTGCAAATATAAACAGATTCACATTTTCCCTACACCTCTGTATAGGTACTAATAAACGGTATAAAGCCATCTTTGCTAAATGGATTTATACCGTTTACAATATATAAAAAATACCTATTTTATGATGAAATGATTAAGATCTACTTTCTTTTTACTATAATATGAGTTGTTACACGACGTTGTCCATAGTGGTTAAAGACTCCATTATCAGTAGGATAATTGACAACATCTGTTTTTTGCCGCTCCTTTTCCCCTTCACATACATAGTAGTAGATCCACCACCATCCATATTAAGTGCATATTGAGGATTGAAATGCTTTTTGAGGAATAAGGTTACTTCTTTTTGCGCTCATACCTTCCGCCTTACCAGCCCAGCGCCCATCAATAGTGACTAACAACAAATCTTTATCCTCTGTCACAGCAACCACCGTAAGCGAGGATGACGTACTCCTTGATGTCTGCGATAATCTTCATAGTCAAAAGACTCCAATTGTTCCATAGTATAATTACCAACAAAAAGTTTCACCTAACGGATTGTAATCGTCAATCAGTGTGGGGGCACTAGCTAACAAATACTTTGCAGAATGTTGTTTATATGTATCAATTGCAGCCTTTCCATTTCTGCCGCCATATATAATTCCAATATCAGATTTTCCATCCGAATAAAGCGCACCATCATGTTTCCAGTATCGTAAATGTCCCTCCGGTAGTGTCACTTCAGAGATATTAGTTCCATTGATACGAATATAAATAGCTTCCTGTTCATACCCACCATTAATACCACCAATAGCCCCTCGTACTTGTGCTGTAGTTGAAAGAGAATCTCCATTATTATATGTAAATTCAACTTTGTACTTATTGGAAAGTAAATCAATTTCCAGCACATTTACAATCTGTTGAGCCTTACTCACATCGTCATACCGTTCATAGTTATAATAAATAAAACCATCATCGATAGAATCAATTTTCCATTCATCTTGGACATTCTTCTGTAGAGTCGGAACTTTTACAACGGAAGGGTTGTCCGGTTCGTCCGGTTCATTTGGTGTTACCGGCTCTGTAACATCCGGTGTTTTGGGGTCATCATTGATCCCATCACTTCCACAAGCGACAACTAGACAAAAAAATACGGATAAAAAAAGCAATTGTTAACTTCGTAAACTTCATAATATAATTTTTTTTAAATAAACATATAGATTCCCTATTCGTATCATTACTTATCATTAAAAGATTTCAATAATGGAGTTACGCCTGAAAGATCCCATATATCTGTAGACCAACCTATTTTCTTAGCAGCATCTACACTATTTTCCGTAGTAATACCATGGCAAATTGCAGTTTTATTGTTACCCCAATCATAAGTTCCGGCAGTATTAGCATCGGCCCCCGTCATACCTTTGTTGGGTCCCCATGCGATAATCATATCTTTTTTTTCGCATAACAATCCGTAGCCTTCGTATAGGTATTTGACTGCCATCCAATAACACGTCCTGATACAGGTTCACCATCAATCTGTTCATTCCAAGCGATACAACCTTTTTTATTGTAGGATTATTGCCATTAAGTCCTCCGGCAATACCACCTGCATTTCCTGTACTATAAAGAGTTCCTGTCGCAAAACAGTTTTCAACAACTACAGCATTCCTTGGTTCAGCAACAATACCACCGGCACGAGAAGACCCGATTACTTTTTACATCTGCATAACAATTCCGTACAGTACCTTTAGCAAAAAAATGCCACCAATACCACCCACTTGCTGTATGCCACTTACAGTACCAGACACATATACATTTTCAATCAAACACTCCAAAGCATTTGTTCCCAAATAACCGGCAACAATACCCGTACAAGAAGAACCATATCCAATAACTTCCGCATTTTCAAAGCGCACATTGACACATGAACCATTCATTACCCCAAAAGAAACTGGCGTACTACCGAGAACTGCTCTCACAATGTAAATTTCTAATCGTATGTCCCTTACCATCAAAATGAATCTTTATATCAAAACGGTCAACAGGCTCACCCGTATTCAGCGGTTTCCAGTCAATGCCAGTCATATCAACATCATTCGTCATTTCGAAATAATAAGTTTTATCAAGTTCTACAACAGACATCATGTTCCTCATATGATTCCTATTGCTAATCAAATAAGGATTATCAACCGTTCCATCACCACCGTCAAATAAAGAAGAAGCTGCAACATAGATCACAGTAGACACTGTACCTTCGCCTTCATGATCATACTGTCCATTTCCAACCGGATGATTCACTACGCCTTTACCTGATGTCCATAGCGTGGAAGAACTTCCGTCAGCCAAACAAACCGCATTCTTCATCCCCAATGTTTTGGCAATAAAAGCTGCCTCCTCAAGTGTTGCACCATCAGCATTTCCCGTTATAGCACCATCAATAGTAAGCAGCATCATTTTTCCCTGAGCAGTTATCCCAATCACAGACCGAGCCATACGTTGTGTATAAATAGCATCTTGAGGAAACGAACACACTTTCCCTTCCATAAGTAACATTGGACCTGATGCTAAAGCTGATTCATATTCATCTTCCACATCCGTATAATCTGAAAACGTACAAGACTTCACATCTACAGAACCTTCCGCATCAATAGCAATCACTCCGTTCACTTTACTGGCAGATTCGATCGTAGACGCAACCTTCACCACCTTATCCACCATAGTAAATGTAGACGGATTTCCGGAAATAGAATAACTGCCATTGATAGCAAACAATGCTTTTTATCTTTAGCAATCATACTAGTTTTGGCAGGAGTATCACATACAGCAACTCTGGTAGAAAACATAGTCGTCGGATATACCACATAAGAAACGCTTTGGGTAGTCCCCACATGCTCGCTTGTGCCGTACAAACAGCTGCCCCGTTACCTAAATCCGTTTTTTCCCAAGATGCTCTCATAAGAGCCAATGAATCCACATCCCATTTAATTTCTTGGTTGAAATCTTTTTTTCAACATTTCGCTATAATCTGAATTATCTCCAGAGTCACTACAACTATAGACTAACGCCAATAGAAAAGACATATATAAATATTTCATTTTCATTATTTTCTCCATTTAAAATTAAAAAATAAGTCCATCATTCCAACCCGGGTTCTGCGTTAATGCTCCATTGGTTAAAACACGATCCTTTGTTGGTATCGGGTACAAAGTAATCCTTGTCCTCATTCCATACTCTTTTTGATACTTTGATGAATAATCAAATTACCACTTGTCTCATGATCCAAGCTAAGTTCACCACCTATCTCAAACTGATCTACACAAGAAGAGTTTCCTTTATCAGTACTCAAATACAGATAAACATCATTCGTTCCATCACCGTCCAAATCATATTCACTCGGACCGGGAAAATAAATACCAAGAAATGGTTTTTCAAATATTTTACCTTCCTTCCAACGCATGATATCATAATATCTAAAGCCTTCCATTACCAGTTCTATAGCGCGTTCACGTCTAATTTCAAGGATAATCCCTGATTATCGTCACTTTCCACGTGCGGATACCACTCCTTCAAATAAGGGTCCGGATTAGCATTTGCTGTTGCCATTAATAAATTCGGCATATTTACACGAGCCCTTAGCTTATTAATTGTTTTTATTCAAATCATCCTGAGTCAATGTCCCCAATTCTGCTTTTTTGCTTCCGCACAATTCAAATAAACTTCGGCTGTACGAAACAATGGCAAATCAGATTCAGAAGACATATCATATTTAACTCCACAATCGTACTTCTTCAGATGATACCCTAATTTTGCCAACTTAAAGTTTGGCAGATATTTTTTCCCGTCATCACGTACATATCCTGCTGCACGAATCGTTTGTGTCAGACGCGGATCACGGTTTTTCATCTCTTCCACAAATCCAATAGTCTCATAATTACTCTTATCTGTAAAACGAGAACCATCTTTTCATCAGATAAGAATTAACAAAAACGCTTTGTCACACCTGAATTTGCCTCACCAGGAGAATTGCAAAATGCCTGTACAATATTAGTCAATCCCAAAGCTGCATTGTAATCTTTCGCCAGGATTATTTCCGTGGGTTCAGCATTCAAAGAGCCAAATAAATTGAAATAAGGGGTAGAACCTGCCGTATAAACTGTATAACCACTCTCATTGATAAAGATATCCGATGCGGATGCACATTCACGAAGATACTTTTCCCAATCATTCAAACCATGATACTTTCGAAATGTACCTTCAAACAAACAAATTCTGGATTTTAAAGCCAAAGCAGTCCAACGAGTCACCGGTATACATCTTTTTGTTTTCTCAAATTATCAATCGCGAAATCAATGTCCTCCAATACTTTCCCCATTACAAACTCACGAGAATCTCTAGGTTTACTCAAAGCTTCCGTATCAGCACTTCCAATCACATAATCATACCATGGCACATCTCCAAAACGCCTCACCTTTACAAAATAAAAATAAGCTCTAAAAAAACGTGCCAAACCTTCATAATGATTCCGTACTTCCTCATTCTGGCAACGATAAATGTTCTCCAGGCAGAAATTAATATCACGAAGGGCTCCCCAACCCCAACCATCGAAATTAGAATCTGTTTCAGGTATAGTGCGTTGCCCGCTAATCGCTTTTTCCAAGATAGGCTGAATAATTACATCACCGTAATCTTTAAACACTCCTGTACCCGAAATACAAGCGACATAGAAATTGTTTGAATACAATTCTAACTCGTTTTCTGTTGTAAAGAATGTTTCCGGTGTAATTTTATCTTCCGGAAATTTATCCAAAATACTTTCACAAGAAATCATTGCCATCAGAGGCAAGAGCATCCATATTTTATATTTTATACTACTCATATTATCCTAGTTTTTATTTTCCATTAAAAGTCACATCAATTCCAAATGAATAGGTCTTACTCATTGGATAAGAAGTCACGTTCGTATGACCACTTTTCCAGCTCGTAGAAGCCCCAGCATGTTCCGGATCAATATAATTACTATGTAAAGGGGCTGAATGTAAAAAAGATTCTCTCCACTAAAATAAACCCTGACACGTTCCATATGCAAAGCCTTTAGCCAAGTACGTGGCAAAGAGTAACCGACTGTTACATTTTTAAGACGGCAATAAGCCACATTTTGCAAATAGCGAGTATTAGGTTTAGACAACTCACGTGGATTAACATCCAATGCCACATAGCCTCTCGGACGTGGGAAATAAGCATCCGGATTATCTTCTGACCAAACATCTGTCAAGAAATCCTTCGGAATAAAAAGTACAATAAGGACGGGCATAGGGACCCCAGAACAGACTAGTTTCACCATTGGGATACCAATGTTGGCGACCGACGCCTTGCAACAAAGCAGAAAAAAATCAATTCCATTCCAATCTGCAGCTAATCTGACAGAATATGTATATCTTGGTAAAGAATTTCCAAATCACTTTCTGATCCTTCACATCGTTTGCCGATAAAGTAGGAGAAATAATATTATCGCCATCCAAGTCCACATATTTCACATCCCCGCATGGAGACCTTGAGATTTTACAGAAATATTCAATATATTATTTACGTAACTCTGATTTACCGGATAGTTTTCAGCTTCTTCATCAGTTTTGAAGAGACCATCAACAACATATCCCCAAATCTCTCCCAGTTGTTGTCCTTTCATATGGAGTGCCCAATGTTTTGTTATCATTGTTATACTTTGTCACTTTAGTCGTATTATCAGCCAAGCCTAGTACGACAGAATAATGGAACGCTTTTCCCTTTAGATTAAAAGAATCATTCCAACTAATCGATGCTTCCCAACCTTTCGTACGTAAGTTAGCAGCATTTGTTTTTGGAGAAGAAGCACCATATACATTCGGAAGATCCTTGGAAGCCATCAACATATCTTTCGTATCACGTACATATATATCAGCCGTCATATTCAAACGATTATTATTCAATAGTCCGAGATCCAAACCGATATTTTTTGTAACAACCGTTTCCCAAGTGAAATCAGAAGCATTCGGCAGCAGAGATACTAGCACCTGACGCTTTATTTTTATCACCAAAAGCATAAGAAATTGTACCACCAGAAGATATAGTCTGCAAATAGTCATAATATCCGACTTGTTGGTTTCCTAATGCTCCCAAAGAAAAGCGTAATTTCAAATTACTAATTTGTTTACGTAATGGTGCAAAGAACTTTTTCTTCATTAATTCTCCACCCGGCAGAAACTGAAGGAAAAAAGCCATAGCGATGTCCCCGGGCAAACCGTGAACTACCATCATAGCGTCCGCTAAATTCAAATAAATATCTATTTTTATAGTCATAATTCAAACGATAAAAAAGACCGAAAAGAGCATATCTATTTTTACCACCCGCAATACTCATTTCATCACCATTAGCTAAATTAAAATCAGTTAAATCTTCGGACAATAAATCATTACGTTGTATTTTGATGTCTTTAAAAAATTTAGTTTCATAATTGACACCGGCAGTTGCACTTACATGGTGCACATCGGCAAATGTATTTGTATAATTTCCATAAATATTGTATGAATGAAACCAATCATGATTAGAACGTTCATAAAGAGTATTAAGGCCATAACCATCTGTTTTCCAAAGAACTTCTCCGGGTACACGTGAATATGGATAATTAGCACTACGATTCATTGCCGTATATTCATGTTGAGCAAACGAATAATTAGCCGTCACCGTTACATTCTTAACAGGTGTCATTACCGCCTCAAAGGTGGTATTAAAAAAGTAATTAGTATCCTCATTCTTGTGTTTACCGTATTCAAGAATTGCACTAAGATCATTAGCAGGGCGATATCCTCCTGTAATAACTGTTGCATTCCCCATATATGTACCATCCGGATTGATTGGAACAATAGAAGCTAAGGCATGCTTACTTATCGCATCAAAAAGATTGTTAATAGCACCTGGCCCCGGAAATGGATAAGAATCCTTTTTTGTATGACGTATTATTACTTATCTTCAACCATGGAGCAATCTCAATACTTACCTTGGAACGGAAATTGTATTTAGTGAAACTATCCATATTTTTCCGAATAACTCCTTTCTGATCATAATAAGCACCGGAAAGGAAATAGTGCACTTTCTTATTGCCACCACTGACACTAATATTGTGTTCCCATGTAGGACGAGACTCATCCATGAAGTAGTTATACCAATCAAAGTTACCATAATATTTATATTCACCATCTTTGATAACCACCCACGGTCGTTCCGGATTTTCCGTTTTATCATTACGCCGGATCCACATTTCATAATAATCTTCATCATTATAATTCGTATAGTTAGAACCTTGATAGGTAGAATAAAACATATCATTGATAGCCGCCGAATAATAACCGCGAGTCTCAAAATCTCTGGAAACTGTAGGTGAGCCAAAGCTATAACGTCCGTTATAAGAAACACGTGTTTTATCATCATTACCAGATTTTGTTGTAACCAAAATTACTCCATAAGCTGCACGAGCCCCATATACAGCAGCAGAAGAAGCATCTTTCAATACACTAATAGACTCCACATCATTGGGATTCACTGCATCGATAGTACCTTCTACACCATCAACTAATATCAAAGGCGTGGCACTACTACTGATAGAATTGATACCACGAATATTTATGCTACCACCCTGTCCCGGACGACCGTTAGAAACAGTAACATTCATATTAGGAACAGCTCCTTGAAGTAGTTTAGACAAATTATCGGCCGAACGTCCGATTACTTGTTTATCGTCAACCACAGCAACAGCACCCGTCAAATTGATTTTTTTCTGTGTACCATATCCCACAACAACTACTTCTTCCAAAACCTTGGTATCCTCTTCCAATGTAATAATCAAAGTTTTACCATCCTCAACTTTTACCTGTTGGTCTTTATAACCAATATATGAGATATTCAACACATTAAGCTTTTCCTTCTTCTCCGTTTAAAGAAAAATTTCCGTTTACATCACTCACCGTTCCTCTATTGCTTCCTTTCAGAGCAATTGTAACACCAATCAACGGTTCACCGTTCGTATCAACGACCTTACCTGTAATCTTCTTCAAATTTCCATCAGGCGCAAATCTTTTACTAGACAAAATTATGCTTTTTATCAAGCACTGAATAAACAACGTCACTTCCCTTAAAAACCTCATCTAGAATTTTAAAAATATTCTGTTTATTGACATTAATAGAGACACGTTTATGTACATTAACCTGCTGACTGTTAAAGAAGAATACAAAGTCAGTCCGCGATTCTATTATTTTTCAAGACGGTTTCAATCGTTTGATTATTGACTTTCAAGTCAAGGATCGCATTTTGCGCATAAGTATTTGTCGCACGAATGCATCCTATCGAAACACATAGCATAATAATTAATAATCTCATAGGCAATGGAATTCCTTTTAAAGTTGCTTTCAGTAGCCTTTTTTAATCCCAAGAATTTGGATACTACAATGTTTTTGCATAAATTTGTTGTGATTTAAATTAAAAATAAAGTTAACTACACTTGTCGGCAAACAAGTAAGGCTAAATGATTTTTTATATGGGAAGAATAGTGCTATATTTTTCCCATATTTTTTGTTTAAGGAGGGAGTGTTTTCATAGTTCTTTTTTGTTTAATAAATTTCTATTATTGTTTTCTCTTTCACAACACCGTTGTCCAATGCCGATTCAAGATATCTGTATCTCACCCCCTGAAGCTATTTTGAAGTGTTCCAAGATCTTATCCAGACGTTGATTAATAAAAGTACCTGTAAAAAGCAATATTTCTTTAATAATGGATTAACAATACGGAACTCTACGTCAAAACGCTTGCTCAAAGTTCTTAAAGCATCTTCAAGAGGAGTATCTCGATAAATGATCCTTCCACTTTTCCAAGCAATATCAGATTCAACAAAAGTAGTTGTACACAAAAGTTTCTCATCCAATAAATTATAAATCACCTTCTGTCCGGGTTGCATACTATAAGTAACCTCCCTGCCTTTCTGCTGACAATGGAATTTTACTCTACCTGTCACCAAAGTAGCAGCTACAAACTTATCATCCGGATAAGCATCCACGTTAAATTCAGTACCTAAAACCTCTAATTCAATCCCCTTTCCTACATCGACTAAAATTTCCGTCCATTATCCTTTTGTACTGAAAAATAAGCTTCTCCGAGCAATTCAACCTTTCGATATTCTCCTCCAAAAGACACTGGATATTTTAGATAAGAAGCAGAATTCAGCCATACCCAAGTACCATCCGGTAACTCCACTTTTGTCATCATCCCCGGATTAGACCGAATTTCGACATAACGATCATAATTTTTTTATCTTGATTAAATACAAAATAGAAGAAAGATAAGAATAAAGGAATAAATAACACAGCTGCTGCTCTTATCCCCCATTCCCACCAGTTTATTTTCTTCCTTTTTTTTTTTGACAATCTCTTATCCAGCTTCACCAATGCCTGTTTAGGATCTATCTGCTTCACGGTATCTATTATATCTGTTACGTGGTGTATGTAACAAATCTGTTTAGCTATTTTTTTCTGTTCTCTTCAGAGAGGGAAATCCAATTTTCTACCTCTTCTTTTTCTTTCTCTCCTAGTGTACCGGAAAAATAAAGGAGTAAAAGAGCCTCATCTATATTTTCATGTAATTCCATCATCTTTTATGTTCATTTTATTAAGAAGACGGAATACTTCAATTAGCCCTAAACAAAAATGCAACTTTTTTAATTAAAAGCTGCATTTTTATTTTAAGACTCAAAAACGAATCGGCTATCCTTAGAGAAAATAAGGGAATATGATTGTAATCAACGGTAAATAGTCTTTTAGTTCTACACGTAAAAGTCTCAATGCTTGCTGGATACGATACTCCACTAATTTTATGGAAACGTTTAATTCTTTCGCAATCTCTTTATATGTTTTATCTTGATAACGGCTCATCTCAAAAGTTATACGATAGGAGTCCGGCAATCGCATCACGGCCTTTTCTATTTTTCGCCATCAATTCCTCCACTACATAAAAAATCAGGATCTTCAAAACTTGTCTGCATTTCTTTAGCAAACATATGCTCATAACAACGTCTTTTTGTCTGATTCTTACTTATTAAATCAAGCATCTGTTTCTGACCGCCATAAACAAATAACTTCGCAAAGAAGTTTCTATGATCTGGAATTCTCTGTTTTCCCATAGCCATGTCATGATATCCAAAACAACTTCTTCAGCATCTTCTATAGGAATATAGTACTTCCCCGAAGGCACATAGTATGGAATAATACTTCAAAAATAAAGTATCAAAAAGCCTTTCTATCTCCTTTTCTAAAAAGAGAATAAAGCTCAATATCTTCATCTATCATACGATTTGTCTCCTTATTCACTTTACAAATTTATATATTTAAAAAAAATCCCTAAACAAACAATTGCATCTTTTTTTAATAGACAATAAAAAAAAGTCAGCACAAAATGAAGCAATAAAGAAACAACTTTGTTACATATACCCACATATATCCTGATTATATCACTATCCCTTTCTAAAGTATTTTCACTTTTATGCAAAAAAAAAAAAAAAACTTATGCATCTTTTCTCCAAAATAATGCATACTTTTGCGCCATTCTTAGAATAATTATGCAATGAAGAAGAAAGCAAATCGGTTAGACGCCATCAAAATGATTATCTCAAGCAAGGAGGTAGGCTCGCAGGAAGAACTGCTGCAAGAGCTGAACCGTGAAGGCTTCGAACTGACACAGGCCACCCTTTCCCCGCGACTTGAAGCAATTGAAAGTTGCAAAGGCTGCCAGCATGAACGGAAAGTACGTATATGTACTGCCGAACAACATTATGTATAAACGTTCTACCGACCAGAGTGCCGGTGAGATGTTACGTAACAACGGATTTATCTCTTTACAGTTTTCCGGTAACATCGCCGTTATCCGTACCCGTCCCGGTTATGCCAGCAGCATGGCTTATGACATCGACAACAATGAATTCAGTGAAATTCTGGGAACCATTGCCGGTGACGATACAATCATGTTGGTGCTGCGTGAAGGAGTTGCAACCATTAGAAAATACGTCAGCTTTTGTCACTCATCATTCCCAATATCGAATAATTATACCTATTATTATATAATAAAGAAATGGACACTCAACAAATAGATGTTATGGTAGCCGACGCCTCACATGAGGTTTACGTTGACACTATTTTGGAAACTATCAGAAATGCTGCCGCCGTACGAGGAACAGGAATTGCGGAACGCACACACGAATACGTAGCGACAAAGATGAAAGAAGGTAAGGCGATTATTGCTCTTTTGTGGTGACACTTTTCGCCGGATTCACCTATATAGAATCATGGGGAAACAAACAATATGTGGCTACTTCCGGTCTGATCGTTCATCCCGATTTCCGTGGATTAGGACTGGCAAAACGCAAACAGGCTTCTTTCCAACTGGCACGTCTCCGATGGCCGAAAGCAAAAATATTCAGTCTGACCTCCGGAGCCGCTGTCATGAAAATGAACACCGAACTGGGTTATGTGCCTGTCACCTTCAACGAACTGACAGACGACGAAGCTTTCTGGAAAGGATGCGAAGGATGTATCAACCATGATATCCTGGTAGCGAAAAACCGCAAGTTCTGCATCTGTACAGCCATGCTATACGATCCGACAGAGCCGCGGAACATCAAAAAGAACAAGAAAGAAATAACATTTAAAAGATACAGCACTATGGAAGAAAAGAAGAAAAAAGTAGTGGTGGCATTCAGCGGCGGACTGGACACATCGTTCACCGTCATGTACCTCGCCAAAGAAAAAGGTTACGAAGTATATGCAGCTTGTGCCAATACGGGTGGTTTCAGTGAAGAACAACTGAAAACAAACGAAGAAAATGCTTATAAACTGGGAGCTACGAAATATGTAACAATAGACGTTACCCAGGAATACTACGAAAAGAGCCTGAAATACATGGTTTTCGGAAATGTGCTGCGTAATGGTACTTATCCTATTTCGGTTAGTTCCGAACGTATTTTCTCAGGCATTGGCTATCGCACGCTATGCTAACGAAATTGGTGCAGACGCCATTGCACATGGTTCTACCGGCGCAGGTAACGACCAGATTCGTTTCGATATGACTTTCCTCGTACTGGCTCCCAATGTGGAAATCATCACATTAACCCGTGATATGGCATTGAGCCGTCAGGAAGAAATTGACTATCTGAACAAACATGGTTTCAGCGCGGACTTCACCAAACTGAAATACTCTTATAATGTAGGCTTGTGGGGTACTTCTATCTGTGGTGGCGAAATCCTCGACTCTGCACAAGGACTGCCGGAAACAGCTTACCTCAAACATGTTGAAAAAGAAGGCAGCGAACAGCTCCGCCTGACTTTCGAAAAAGGGGAACTGAAAGCGGTCAACGACGAGAAGTTTGACGACCCGATCAAAGCCATCCAGAAAGTGGAAGAGATTGGCGCAGCATACGGTATCGGCCGTGATATGCACGTAGGCGATACAATTATCGGTATCAAAGGCCGTGTAGGATTCGAAGCAGCCGCCCCGATGTTGATTATCGGCGCTCACCGTTTCCTTGAGAAATATACATTAAGCAAATGGCAACAATATTGGAAGGATCAAGTAGCTAACTGGTACGGTATGTTCCTCCACGAAAGTCAATACCTGGAGCCGGTGATGCGTGACATCGAAGCCATGTTGCAGGAAAGCCAGCGCAACGTAAACGGTACAGCTATCCTCGAGCTTCGCCCTCTTTCCTTCTCTACCGTAGGTGTAGAATCGGAAGATGATCTGGTGAAGACTAAATTCGGAGAATACGGTGAAATGCAGAAAGGCTGGACAGCCGAAGACGCCAAAGGCTTTATCAAAGTCACTTCTACTCCGCTACGTGTTTACTATAATAACCACAAAGACGAAGAGATATGATTAAAGCAGGAATCATTGGTGGCGCAGGATATACTGCAGGCGAGTTAATCCGTCTGCTGCTCAACCATCCGGAAACTGAAATCGTATTTATCAACAGCAGCAGTAATGCCGGAAACAGAATTACCGACGTTCACGAAGGCCTGTATGGCGAAACGGATTTAACGTTCACCGACCAGTTACCTCTGGACGAAATCGACGTTCTTTTCTTCTGTACCGCCCACGGAGATACAAAGAAATTCATGGAAAGTCACAACATACCGGAAAACCTGAAGATTATCCACCTCTCCGTGGACTACCGTATCAAAAGTGACGACCACGACTTTATCTACGGTCTGCCGGAACTGAACCGTCGTGCCACTTGTACGGCGAAGCACGTAGCCAACCCCGGCTGTTTTGCAACCTGCATCCAGCTTGGTTTGCTTCCGCTTGCCAAGAATCTGATGCTGACTGATGATGTAATGGTAAATGCTATTACAGGAAGTACGGGAGCCGGGGTGAAACCGGGTGCTACCAGTCATTTCAGTTGGAGAAACAACAATATGAGTGTGTACAAAGCATTCGACCACCAACATGTGCCGGAAATCAAGCAATCACTGAAACAGCTGCAAAACAGCTTCGATTCGGACATCGACTTTATTCCGTACCGTGGAGATTTCGCTCGTGGTATCTTCGCGACGCTGGTAGTCAAGACCAAAGTAGCGCTGGAAGAAATCGTTCGTATGTATGAGGAATATTATGCAAAAGACTCCTTTGTACATATCGTAGATAAGAATATTGACTTGAAACAAGTCGTTAATACTAATAAGTGCCTGATACATCTGGAAAAACATGGTGATAAGCTATTGATTATCTCTTGTATCGACAATTTGCTGAAAGGCGCCAGTGGACAAGCCGTTCATAATATGAACCTGATGTTCAATCTGGAAGAAACCGTAGGACTACGTTTGAAGCCTTCAGCTTTTTAAAAACAGAAGAATTATGAAATTATTCGACGTATATCCTTTATACAATATCAACATTGTCAAAGGTGATGGCTGTAAAGTATGGGATAAAAACGGAACAGAATATCTGGATCTCTACGGAGGCCATGCCGTTATCTCCATCGGACATGCACATCCCCACTATGTAGCGATGATTAGTAATCAGGTGGCTAAACTTGGTTTCTACTCAAACTCCGTCATCAACAAGCTCCAACAAGAGGTAGCCGAACGACTGGGCAAGATTTCCGGTTACGAAGACTATAGCCTGTTTCTGATTAACAGTGGGGCCGAAGCAAACGAGAATGCTCTGAAACTTGCTTCTTTCCACAACGGACGTACTAAGATTGTATCTTTCAATAAAGCATTCCACGGACGGACGTCTCTTGCAGTAGAAGCGACTCACAATCCTTCTATTATCGCTCCTATCAACAATAACGGTCATGTCACCTATCTCCCACTCAACGATGTGGAAGCGATGAAACAGGAATTGTCTAAAGGAGACACATGCGCTGTTATCATTGAAGGAATACAAGGTGTAGGCGGTATCAAGATACCAACCACCGAATTTATGCAGGAACTCCGCAAAGCTTGCAGCGAAACAGGAACGATCCTGATTCTCGATGAAATTCAGAGCGGATACGGGCGTAGCGGTAAATTCTTCGCTCATCAATATAATGACATTAAGCCGGACATCATCACTGTAGCCAAAGGAATCGGTAACGGCTTTCCAATGGCAGGTGTCCTAATCAGCCCGATGTTTAAACCGGTATATGGCCAGTTGGGAACTACTTTTGGAGGAAATCACCTGGCATGCTCGGCAGCTCTCGCTGTGATGGATGTCATTGAACAGGAAAATCTGGTAGAAAATGCTAAGGCAGTAGGTGATTACTTACTGGAAGAGCTGAAAAAAATTCCCGCAAATCAAAGAAGTGCGCGGACGCGGACTAATGATCGGCCTCGAATTTGAAGAACCGATCAAGGAACTACGCAGCCGCCTCATCTATGACGAGCATGTATTTACCGGAGCAAGCGGCACGAATGTACTTCGCCTGTTACCTCCTCTCTGTCTCAGCATGGAGGAAGCGGAAGAGTTCCTCGCCCGGTTCAAAAAAGTACTCTAACCGCTCATTTGATTAATAAACAGCCAACGATAAAAAAGCAGCCTTTATTAGAAATTTATTTCTTATTCTGGCTGCTTTTTGTTTTTTCGTAATTAACTGTTACCTTTGTCTGTAACAACTCATTAAAAACAAGCGTATATGAAAATAGCCATTATCGGTGCAGGAAACATGGGCGGTTCAATAGCCCGTGGCCTGGCAAAAGGAAGTCTGATAGACGATTCGGATATCATTGTATCCAATCCCAGTGCCGGAAAACTAGAGAAACTGAAAAAAAGAATTTCCGGGTATCTCCACCACCAACAATAATCTGAAGCAGCCACAGGAGCAGACATTGTCATCCTTGCCGTCAAACCGTGGTTTATGGAATCGGTGATGCGCGAGTTGAAATTAAAAAGCAAACAGATACTCATCTCCGTAGCTGCCGGCATCAGTTTTGAAGAACTGGCTCATTATGTCGTAGCACCGGAAATGGCCATGTTCCGCCTGATTCCGAACACCGCTATCAGCGAACTGGAAAGTATGACGCTTGTTGCCGCGCGCAACACGAATGATGAACAAGACAACTTCATCCTCCGGTTATTTAGCGAGATGGGAACAGTGATGCTTATCCCCGAAGATAAAATAGCGGCAGCCACCGCATTGGCATCCTGCGGTATCGCTTACGTACTGAAATACATTCAGGCAGCCATGCAAGCCGGAATCGAAAAATGGGCCTTCGTCCCAAAGATGCCATGCAGATGATAGCACATCGCCTTAAAAAGGAGCAGCCGCACTGATTCAGAACAATGACACCCACCCCAGCGTAGAAATCGACAAAGTAACCACTCCGGGCGGAATCACCATCAAGGGTATCAATGAATTAGAACACAACGGCTTCACCTCGTGCTATTATCAAAGCCATGAAAGCTTCCAAATAACACCATAGAATTATTAATCATAAAATACTAACCATTTGTATGAATGAACAAATTAAACAGATAGCAGAACGCCTCCGCGGATTACGTGATGTATTGGAACTGACCGCAGAGGATATCGCCCGCGATAGTGACATTTCTGCTGAAGAATACCGGCTTGCGGAAACAGGAGATTACGACATCTCTGTCAGCATGTTACAAAAAAAATAGCCCGTACGTATAATGTAGCCCTCGACGCTCTGATGTTTGGCGAAGAACCTAAAATGAGCAGCTACTTTGTGACTCGTGCCGGCAAAGGTATCAGCATTGAACGTACCAAAGCTTATAAATACCAATCACTGGCTTCAGGATTCATGAACCGTACCGCCGATCCGTTCATCGTTACCGTTGAACCGAAAGCAATCGACGAGCCGATCCATTATAACAAACATAATGGACAGGAATTCAACCTTGTCATCGAAGGACGTATGCTTATCAACATCGAAGGCAAAGAAATCATCCTCAACCAAGGCGACAGTATCTATTTTAACTCTAAACTTCCACATGGCATGAAAGCGCTCGATGGCAAAACGGTACGTTTTCTGGCAGTAATTATGTAACAACATCATGGTAGAAAGATTTTTATCACAGACCTCTTTCAGCTCACAAGAGGACTTCAACAAGAATTTGAAAATAAACGTCCCGGAGAATTTCAACTTCGGCTATGACGTAGTAGACGCCTGGGCTGCCGAACAACCTGACAAGAACGCTTTACTCTGGACAAATGACAAAGGCGAAAGCCGCCAGTTCTCTTTTGCCGACATGAAACGCTATACGGACATGACGGCCTCTTACTTCCAGAGCCTCGGCATCGGCCGTGGCGATATGGTGATGCTGATTCTGAAACGCCGTTATGAGTTCTGGTATAGCACCATCGCTCTTCACAAACTAGGAGCAACCGTTATTCCGGCTACTCACTTTGCTGACAAAGAAAGATATCATCTACCGCTGCAACGCTGCCGACATCAAAATGATTGTAGCTGCCGGTGAAGGAATCGTATTGCAACACATCAAAGATGCTCTTCCTGAGTGTCCGAGCGTAGAAAAGTTAGTCAGTGTAGGTCCGGAAGTTCCGGAAGGATTCGAAGATTTCCATCAGGGTATCGAAAATGCTGCTCCGTTTGTACGTCCGCGCCATGCGAATACTAATGATGACATCTCACTGATGTACTTCACCTCCGGTACTACCGGCGAACCTAAGATGGTGGCACATGACTTTTACTTATCCGTTAGGTCATATCGTTACCGGTAGTTTTTGGCACAACTTGGATGAAAATAGCCTTCACCTCACCATTGCCGATACCGGTTGGGGAAAAGCAGTATGGGGCAAACTCTACGGACAGTGGATTGCCGGAGCAAACATCTTCGTTTACGACCATGAGAAGTTCACCCCGCAGCTATTCTGGAAAAAATCCAGGAATATCATGTCACCTCTCTCTGTGCACCTCCTACCATCTTCCGGTTCTTGATTCACGAAGACCTGACAAAGTACGACTTGTCTTCACTTAAATATTGCACCATCGCCGGAGAAGCTCTGAACCCTGCCGTATTCGAGACTTTCAAGAAACTGACAGGCATCAAGCTGATGGAAGGCTTCGGACAAACAGAAACAACCCTCACCATCGCCACCATGCCTTGGATGGAACCGAAACCGGGAAGCATGGGGCTGCCAATCCTCAATATGATGTAGACTTGATCGACCATGAAGGTCGCTCTGTTGAAGCGGGTGAACAAGGACAAATTGTAATCCGCACCAGCAAAGGTAAACCTCTCGGACTTTTCAAAGAATACTACCGGGATGCGGAACGCACTCATGAAGCTTGGCACGATGGTATTTATTACACCGGCGATGTTGCCTGGAAAGACGAGGATGGCTACCTTTGGTTTGTCGGTCGTGCAGACGACGTAATCAAGAGTTCCGGTTACCGCATCGGCCCATTCGAAGTGGAAAGTGCGTTGATGACTCATCCGGCTGTTGTGGAATGTGCCATTACCGGAGTACCCGACGAGATTCGCGGTCAGGTAGTAAAAGCTACGATTGTTCTATCCAAAGACTATAAAGCACGTGCCGGAGAAGAACTGATTAAGGAATTGCAGAACCACGTGAAGAAAGTGACTGCTCCTTATAAATATCCGCGTGTGATCGAGTTTGTAGAAGAGCTTCCTAAGACAATCAGCGGTAAGATCCGCCGGGTGGAGATTCGCGAAAACGATAAGAAGTAAATTATAAACAACTCTAATCAATAGAAGAACGATATTACAGATGATGTAATATCGTTCTTCTCATATCTACCCAACAATAAAATTCAACAGAAATAATATGATAGTTCCTGTTTATTTAAAACTCTCTTTTTTTCCAATAATTATGTCCTTCAATAATATGACTGTTATTAGCTTTATAAAAATCCTTCACAGGAGTCATCTGAAAACAATTATTAATAATAGCATTATCGACATCTTCAAAAGTAACAATCGGTTGTTGGTTTACAGGATACTTCGATCTAACATTATTCAGAACAATCTGCTTACACTTACTGAATTGCCACGGTGAACCAGTCTGCGAAGAGAAATCCACATTATCAAAACGAATATCCTCAGCAATATCAACTATAAATCCAATTTCCGCTTTCATATTCATATTGGAGAACGACAGATCTTGTACAGGCATTTCTTCAATACCCTTAATATAGCCAATCTGCTTGATGTCAGATCCCGTGATATTACTCAAATGAATGTTCCGGAAAACAGGAGTCCGTTCACTGACAGGTTCCACTTTTGATTCTTTATCATAGAACAAATCAAAGATGAAGGCATTCCGCTGAATATTCTTCATGACGATATTATCTACCCGAAGCTCTTCAACAACTCCTCCTCTCCCACGAGAAGATTTCAAGCGAATACCGGAATCCGTACCATCGAAAACACAATTAGAAATTGTCACTCTCCTTACACCGCCTGACATTTCACTACCAATAACTACCCCTCCATGACCGGAAAGCATAACACAATTAGTTATCGTTATATTTTCACATGCCTTTCCATATTTCCGTCCATCAGCATCACGCCCCGATTTAATTGTAATACAATCATCCCCCACACTAATAAAACAATCAGAAATACGCACATTCCGGCAAGAAGAAGGGTTTATTCCATCCGTATTGGGACCTTTTGGGTCTTTTGAAGGGTTATATATCGTCACTCCATGCACTGTTACATTATCACAAAAAGCCGGATTTATGGTCCAAAAAGGAGAATTGACAATTTTCACATTCTCTATCAACACATTGTTACATTCATAAAACTGAATAAAAGGAGGCCGAAACATACGACGCTCTAAAGAAGGTTTATAATAATCCGAAATTTCCAGATCTTCATTAGCCTCTTCCCACATTCGTTGTAGTTTATTCAAAGCAGGCAATTTTCCTCCGTTCTTTTTAATCAGCTCCCGTGTTTCTTTCTCCCAGCTCCACCATTTGAATCCATTACCGTTCAACGTTCCACGCCCGGTTATAGTCAAATTCTCCGCATCATGCGCATAAATCAGGGGAGACAAAGTATTCATCACTGTACCTTCCCAACGAATCTTCACAAAAGGAAGATAATCTTCAAAACGATCTGAAAAACGAAGAACAGCTCCGGACTCCACATACAAAGTTATATTACTTTTCATGTGGATAGTGGCTGTCAAATAAACACCTGCCGGGAAATAAATAGTTCCTCCACCTTCAGAAGATGCTTTTTCAATCGTTTGGTTTATTAACTCCGTACAAGATTCAATACCTCGGGGATCAGCTCCAAGCTCCTTCATATTAAAGGTACGAGACCATGCGGTTACGGCTATAACAAGTCCCACTACACAAATAAATAGACGTTTCATTTATAGTTTTCATTTAAAATTTTACCAGTTCTAATTGTCAAAACAAAAGTACGAGGTATCTTCTCTCCTTATAGGGTAATAATTGTGCTTGATAGAGGATAGACAGGTGGATTAAATATGCAAAAGCGTGCATTTTATGTTCAATCACGGTTTTATATTTCCTTTTTAATCCAGTTTTATCTATTTTTGCTCTACACATAATTTATAATATCATGAAGACACTCTATGTTTTCCTTTTATGCTTATACACCAGTCTGACTGTAGCAGCTCAACCTCTTTGCCAGATTAAACACTTCTCTGTCAATAGTGGCCTTTCGCAAGGAGTAGTAGTGAATATAATGCAAGACAAAAAAGGATTTCTTTGGTTCGCCACCTGGAATGGACTGAACAAATTCGACGGATACACATTTAAAAATTACAAAGCATTTCCGGGAGACGGCTGTACTTTAACGACTAACCGTTTCTCTTATATTACAGAAAGCAAAGACGGAGATATATGGTGCAAATCTTATGATAACCGTGCATATCTATTTTTTGATATTCAGACAGAGAAGTTTATTGACATACTCCTTCCTATTGAATCATCCCTGCAACAGACCAACACAGTCAGCAATATCTATACCTTAAATAAAGGGATTACATGGATCACCTGCGAACAAGGTTATGCTTTCAGAATCAATGAGCAAACCTGCAAAGAAGGAAAAGATATCATTTTTATACAGCAGTTTCAACCAAAATTTAAAAGGAAACAAGATATTCGACATTTACGAAGATTCCGACGGGGACGAATGGATCATGACAGATAAGGGAGTAACCATCATCGGGGAAAAAAACGAATCAACAGCGATTATCCGTTCAAAATGGTCAAAGAATATAATAAGAGAATATATCTTATCTCAACTTCCGGAAAAATCGCAATATATGATCCCAAGAACGGAAATATAAAATTCCAGGAGTTACCATGTCCTGTCACAGATATCTATTCCATATCTTCCATTTCCCCTTCTAATGACAAGATCGGCTTAGGAACTGATACAACGGATTTATAACATACGATACAGAAAAAGAAAAAATTCCAACATTTTAATATACAAACAGCCACCCAGCCATCCAATGAAGCTCATTTATTTTATCAGGACAAAACCGGAGAAAGTCTGGATCTTTGCCAATACCTCCGGTGTGATAAAGACTAAATCTGAAAACAGGAGATAAGCAGCACTTCACAGCTCCTATACAAAACCTAATCCAATATGAACGCGACAACCGGTACATGATCTTTGAAGACCATGAAGGCACACTATGGATGAGTCCTCAAAAAGGGCATTTGTGCTATTATGACCGCGACAGTAATCAACTGAAACTATACTTTGCAGATGAAAATAATCCCGCTTCCCTATTTGCCCCCTCTATTCGCTATTATTATACCGACCGGCAACAGAATGTATGGATTACCAATGACCGGGGCGTAGACAAAATATCTTTCTATCCCAATAAATACAGAATACGTCCCATAGACAATGGATTGGAAATACGTGCTTTTCTTGCCGACAAACAGAAACGTCTCTGGGTTGCTTCCAAAAAGGGAAACGTCAGAATTTACCGTCCGGATGGGACATTAGAAGGCTACCTTTCTCCACAGGGCATAATCACCCCTCAAGAGGTTACTTTCGGAAAAAGTGTGTACTGTTTTATGGAAGATAAACAAGGAAATATATGGATGGGAACCAAAAAAGACGGCCTCATCCTTCTAAAGAAAAAAATGAGCACTCCTATCTTTTACAACAATTCGTCCATCAGCCACAAGATACATACAGTTTAAGCAACAATAGTGTCTATAGTATTATTCAGGATAGTCATGACAATATATGGATCGCATGTTATGGAGGTGGCCTCAACCTATTATCACACGCACCTGATGGTTCTACCAACTTTATCCATAGCGGCAACCGGCTGAAAAAACTATCCTGTTTCTACTTCACTCAAAATAAGACATATCGCAGAAGCCCCCAACGGAGTGTTATTGATTGGCACAACCAATGGTTTACTTACATTCTCCAATAAGTTCGATCAGCCTGAAGAAATTAAGTTCTATCACAGCAACCGTATCCCTAATGTAGATTCCAGCCTTAGCAGTAATGATGTCATGCAGATATTTACTGACAGTCGAAAAAACACTTATGTAATAACATTCACCGGAGGAATCAGCCAGGTTATCTCTAAAAAAATCTGCTCACGGAAGATATACAATTCAAAAGTTATACAATCAAAGACGGATTAGCTTCCGATTTGGTACTTTCAATGCTCGAAGATACTCAAAAACAATTATGGGTAATCTCCGAAAACTCCATATCCAAATTCAATCCACAACTAGGAACATTTGAGAATTATGGAAGTAATTACTTTCAGAGAGAGCTGAATCTCACTGAAGCAGTTCCCACACTAACCAGTCAAAAGAAAATCGTTCTCGGAACCAATCAAGAGGATACTTGAAATCAACACAGAACAAATGAAAAAAAGTTCTTATGTACCTCCTATTGTATTTACCGGACTCAAAATACAAGGAAGTCAACTTCATGTAGCGCTTGATGACATAAAAAGAACTGGAACTAAATCCTTCGGAACGTAATGTCACCTTTCAATTTGCAGCCATTGATTATGTAAATCCCGATGCCATCGAATACGCCTATCGCCTGCAAGGCCTGGAAGAAGAATGGAACGAAGCCGGTAATAACCGCTCTGCAACATACATAAATTTACCTGCCGGAGAATATCAACTGCAAATCCGTTCCAGCAATAGCGACGGAGTATGGACCGATAATATACGCACTCTCCCCCATTCATGTTTTACCCACTTTTTGGGAAACATACTGGGCATGGTTATTCTATATTGTCATGTTCGTTTTATTCACCACTATCATTGTATACATCCTGTTCTATATCTACCGTTTGCGGCATCAGGTTGATCTGGAACAACATTTATCCAATATCAAACTGCGTTTCTTCACTGATATTTCACATGAATTACGCACTCCTTTAACTTTTAATATCCAGCCCTGTATCAGAAATTCTAGCCCATGAAGCAATCTCTCCGACAGTTCGGGAACATCTAAATTTGGTACATAAAAAACACAGAACGTATGCTTCGTCTGGTTAATCAACTACTGGTTTCCGCAAAAAATCCAAAATAAGAAGATGAAAGTGTTGGTAGAAAAGACAGAACTCGTTTCCCAATTACAGAAGATAATGGAAAGCTTCCACCTTATAGCAAAAGAAAAGAGAATTGATTTCCAACTTCAAACTAATACAGACAAAATATACGCATGGGTAGACCGTGACAAATTTGAAAAGATATTCTTCAATCTACTTTCAAATGCCTTCAAATATACACCGAACGGGAAGAAAGTAACGGTAAATATGATAACAGGTTCGAGCAAGTCACCATCTCCGTATCTGATGAAGGCATTGGCATTGCTCCCGAAAAGCAACAATCCCTATTTTATCGATTTGAAACACTGGCACAATACAATATCCTGCAGCCCTCATCCGGCATTGGGCTTTCACTAGTACGCGAATTAATAGAATTACATCACGGAAATATCCAAGTGAAAAGCGAGCCGGGAAGTGGAAGTGAATTCATTGTCACACTTCCTAAGGGAAGAAAAAAGCATTTGCAGACGATCAACAAACCGAATTTATTTTTTATCCGACAGTGACAATAATTCACCGACGATACAAGCTACTGAAGAAGATTCGGATAGTACATCCTTCAAGGCAGCATACGCAGAGAATGAAAATAAAACCGACGCAGAGGATGAAAAAACTTCCCATTCTTATTGTCGAAGACAACAATGAATCATTTCTATGGAATATCCTGTCAGAGACTTACTGTTCTCAAAGCAACAAATGGAAAAGAAGGATTAAAATATGCACAGCAGTACATTCCGGATCTGATAATCAGTGATGTTATGATGCCGGTCATGGATGGATTAGACATGGTGAAAAGCAATCAAAGACCGATCATGACACCTGCCATATTCCTATTATATTACTATCAGCAAAATCTTCTTTTAGATGATCGGATAGCAGGACTGGAACAAGGTATCGATGACTACATTACCAAACCATTCAGCTCTACATACTTAAAAACAAGAATCTTGTCGCTGCTCCGTCAGCGTAAGCAGCTTAAGATCTATATTTATCGAAACTGTCAGAGCATACTCAAGAAGAGGATCATATAAATGGGTGGGAGCCTTCAACCTCAAGTGACTCCATACGATGAACAATTCATGCAACAAGTAATGGCGTTTATGGAGGAACAAATGGATAATACAGATATCACCATCGACGACTTCGCCAACAAACTAATGTTAAGCCGTACGGTATTCTGCCGAAAAATTAAAATCCATTGTTGGGCTGACTCCGGTGAATTTCATGTGAAATGCGCATCAAACGAGCCGCCCAGCTAATTGAAAAAGTGATACAGTTTCTCCCAAAATTTGCTTATATGACCGGTTTCAATGACCCAAAGTACTTTAGCAGG
>VOFK01003946.1_pt1 | contig 35600 bp, 51 predicted proteins | sample 5384121 | NCBI WGS metagenome assembly VOFK01 (sample SAMN12384730, study PRJNA508395) | human gut metagenome | isolation source: healthy gut J | host: Homo sapiens | reverse complement strand
ACGTAGCGGATATCGACCGATATCGTACGCTGCAGATCGGGCTCGAAAGCTACATCTCCCGACATGGCTTCCCAGTTGCCGTCGAAAGCCAGCCCGAGCAGTGCACCCCTGGCATTCATCACGGCGAACCCGAATTGCCGCCCGTAATATCGCAGTCGGCAAGGAACGCCACCGGAAGTTCGCCTCCGGCATTGGCATAACGGCCGAAATCGCGCGCCGCATAAAGTTCCTTGAGTTTTTCGGGCACGGTAAACTCCGTGGGGTTCTGCGGATTTTCCTTCTCCATTACGCCCTTTGAGCGTCGTATAGTAGTTGTATTCGATGCCGTCGGCAGGCGAATAGGGCAGCACGCGGCCATAGGTCAGGCGCAGCGTGAAGTTGGCATCCGAAGCCCACGCCTTTTTCGGGTTTTGGAGCATCAGCCCCGCCACGTATTTACGGCTTCCCTCGTAATATTTCTCCACGATCGGCTTGCGTGCCTGAGAAAGCGCATTATACTTCTCCCACACCGATTTCACAAACGGGGCAATGGGGTCGGCGGCATATTTATCGGCAGAAAACGAACCGATCAGCTCATCGACCTTTTCCTGCGATGTAAAGAGCGAATTATCGAAAATATAATCCACATAGGCATCCGTATCGCCGTTGAATTCCTTATCCACAATCTCCGTATAGAACGACGGCAGGTCGGTCATGTGCTCGCGGGCGATCTTCAGCATGCGCTTGGCCACCTTCCGGTCGGTCGGGGCGTTGTAATCCTTATACCAACCGGCCATCGCCTTTCGGGCCTCTTTCGGGATCCTTTATCTCCGTCCGCCCGTCGAACATTTTTGCGGGGGTCAGTATTTCGACCGCACGCAGGAAAGCCTCTTCCAGATACTGGCGGTTATCGTCGATGCCGGCCAGCCCCTCGATCGCTTCGGATTTTCGGCAGCGCGTCGATATACCCTTCCTCGGGCAGCGTATTCTTCTCGGCCCACGCCTGGAAGGCAGCTTCCTGCTGCTGCTTGCGCTCCTTAACACCCAGTTTGAGGATGCCGCGAGACTTGCCGATCGAGTTCTTCCAGTAGTTCGACGACTGGGCGTACTTCGAAGCGTACTGAATGCGGACCTTGGCGCTGGCGGCCATGTCCTCCTTCAGAATCGCCTGCCGCTCGCCACGGATAAAGATCCGGTTGGGATTCGAAACGTTCAGCATGTCGTCGATCTCATACGAAGTCATATAACGCTGCGTGGAACCCGGGAACCCCATGATCATGGCGAAATCCCCCTCCTTGTAACCGTCGAGCGAAATCTTGAGGAACTTCTCGGCCTTGTAAGGACGGTTTTCGGGCGAATAATCCGCCGGCCTGTTATCCTGTCCGGCATAGACGCGAAAGACCGAGAAATCGCCTGTATGGCGCGGCCACATCCAATTGTCGGTGTCTCCGCCGAACTTGCCGATCGACGTAGGGGGCGTTCCCACCAGGCGCACGTCGGTATAGACCTCGATCACGAAGGCAAAATACTGGTTCCCTTCGAAGAAGGGCTTGACCTCGACCACCATGCCGGGGTTGGACTCCTGCAGCGAAGCGGTCAGGCTGGCGATATTCTCCGAGGTGATCCGTTCGTACTCCTGCTGCCCGGCCGTGGAAGGCACGTTGCCCAGAATATCCGCAGTCACGTCGCTGATCGAACGGATGAAACGCACCTTGAGCCCCGGGGCAGGAATCTCCTCCTGGCGCGACATGGCCCAAAAGCCGTTCTTCAGGTAGTCGTGCTCGACCGACGACAGGGATTGTATCGACCCGTAGCCGCAGTGGTGGTTGGTGAACAGCAGGCCGTCGGGCGAAACGATCTCGCCCGTGCAGCCGCCGCCGAAAATGACGATCGCATCCTTGAGCGAAGATTTATTGATGCTGTAAAATATCCTCGGCCGAAAGTTTGCATCCGCGCGCCTTCATGTCCCGGATATTCATTTTCTGCAGATAAGGCAGCATCCACATGCCTTCGTCGGCCACAGCAGTCAGCGACACGCAAGCCGCTGCAATCAGTAAAAAACAGTTTCTTCATATATAAACGATTATTTGATGTTGATCATGTTCAGGATCGAACGCTCGCCTTGCGGCGCACCTCTTCGTCGAGCACGATCTCCGGGGCCTCCCGCTCGAGGCATTCGCAGATGTTCTCCAGCGTCACCATCTTCATATACTTGCAGTCGTTGCAGCCGCACGTCTCGTCGTCGGGAGGCGCCGGGATGAACTCTTTTTCCGGATAACGCCTCTTCATCTCGGCGAGGATGCCCGATTCGGTGACGACGATGAACTCATCGGCCCCGCTGCGGCCGCAATAGTCGAGGATCGCAGCCGTCGACCCCACGAAATCGGCCACCTCGATGATATAGGCCCGGCATTCGGGATGCACGACGACCCGGGCTGCGGGGTGCTCCTTTTTTGAGCCGGAGCAGTTTTTCGAGCGAAAACTCCTCGTGAACATGGCACGCCCCGTCCCAGATCACCATATTCTCGCGGCCGGTCAGCTTCCTGATGTAAGCGCCCAGGTTGCGGTCGGGCGCGAAGATGACGGGGCGGTCGGCCGGGATCGACTCCACGACTTTCAGGGCATTCGACGAAGTGCAGCAGATATCGGTCAGCGCCTTGACCCCGACGGTCGTGTTGACATACGAAACCACCGTATGCCCCGGGTACCTGGCCTTGAAGGCCGCAAAGTCGCGGGCGTCGCACGATTCGGCCAGCGAGCACCCCGCCTCGGGACAAGGTATGAGCACCTTTTTGCCGGGGCATAGCACCTTGGCGGTCTCGGCCATGAAATGCACGCCGGCGAACAGGATGATTTCCGCATCGACCGACTGCGCCCCTGACCGACAGCGCGAGCGAATCGCCCAGGAAGTCGGCCACCTCCCCTGTACTTCGGGCAGCGTATAGTAATGGGCCAGTATGACGGCATGTTTCTCGCGTTTCAGTTCCTCGATCCGATTTCGATTTGCGCGGAGTTATCAACCTTCATTTTTTATTTTTACTTTTTAATTTAAATTTAATAAGAAATAAGAATAGAAATAATAGCTGTTGATACTGTTCACAAGTTTCCCTGGAAAATATCTTTCAACATTTTATTCCCATGCTTTTACCTATTCTTCGAAATTACAACCGGTTCGTAATTCAAAAGATATGAAATTATAATCAACAATTGTCAAAAACCGTTGTCAACATTTCGACAGCCTTTTGTTGTGAACATTCTCTTCCGGTTTCATCCCTTTTCGGGGCTGACTATAATTTCCCAAACTTTTTTGGTTTCCGGAAAATCTTATATGCCCGCTCCTTTCCGGAAATTTGCAACTCTTCCGACCGGAAAGTTATCATTAGTTATCGCCCGGTTTATCAACAACGTTGTCAACACGATTTCATCACCTTTTCGACAATCTTTTCCGGCGATCCGCGGTACCATTTTCCTCGACGCGGGATCTATTCCCGCAGCGGCCTCCCTTCGTCGGATCCTTCCATGATCGACTGTACGATAGGTATTTCTCCCAGGAACTCCACCCCGTGCCCTTCGGCCAACCGGCGTGCCCTTGCCGCCTTTGCCGAAGAGGTAGTAGCGGTTTTCGGGCAGTTCCTCGGGCGTGAACCACGCCATGTTCTCGACGATGCCCGCCACGGGGATGTTGACGTTTTCGTTGCGGAACATCTCCACGCCGCGCACGACGTCGGCCACGGCGACCTGCTGGGGCGTCGAGACGATCACCGCGGAATCGATCTTCAGCTCCCCGATGATCGAGAGGTGTACGTCGCCCGTTCCGGGGGGAGGTCGGCCAGCAGGAAGTCGAGCGTCCCCCATTTGGTCTGGTGGATCATCTGTTTCAGGGCGCTGACGGCCATGGCGCCGCGCCACAGCAGGGCGTCGGTAGGTTTGATGAAGAACCCGATCGACATCAGCCGGATATCCATCGACTCGGCAGGGACGATGTGGTCTGCGCCCTCTTCCTGCGGCGTCGGGCAGGTAGCCTTCCACTCCGAACATCTTGGGCTGCGAAGGCCCGTATATGTCGGCGTCGAGGATGCCTACGCGGAATCCCATGTTTCGCAGGGCGACCGCGAGGTTGGCCGTGACGGTCGATTTGCCTACCCCGCCCTTTCCCGATGCGACGGCAATGACCTTGGCGATGCCGCCCGTGGTCGTCTTCAGCTTTGGGTTCGGGGCGCGGGGCAGCGCCGCCCTCCTTGATGACTACCAGTACCGTTTCCCCGGGGAATTCGCGTTTGAGCAGTTCCTCGGCCTGGTTTTTGATTTTCACTGCGAACGGGTCGCGGGCCTTGGCGAAGCGGAGTACGACGGTGATTTTTCCGGCCGCCGAGGCGATATGCTCGATAAAACCGCTGCTGACGATATCCTGCCCCGTTTCGGGATGAACGAGCGACGTCAGCAGATGTCTGATTTTTTTCTTCCATATTTGTGTAGTGACTTTCCTTGCAAAGATAACGTATATTTTGCAGAATAAATATAGGTTCCCCTTCTTTTTTATCGAAAAACGATAAATTTTATTTGTTTTTCGTATAATTTCTGTATATTTGCGAAAAGAAAACCGGAATCGGAACAAAATTAGGACAAACAAAAAATAACTTCGTTATGAATTTTATCAAAACTTTCCTGGCTGCCATCCTCGCGTTTGTCGTGGGGTCGGTACTGGTAGTCTTCCTTTGGATTTTCATCCTGCTCGGCATTGCCGGTTCGATGGAGAAAAGCGTGGCCGTACACCCCGAGTCGATCCTCAAGCTCGACTTCTCGGAGGTGCTGACCGATGCCCCGTCGAGCGATCCTTTTCGCCGGCTTCGATTTCGCGACGCTCCAGTCCACGCGTATGCTTCCGCTGATGAAGGCACTGCGTGCGCTTGAGGCGGCGAAGGACGATCCGCGGATCAAGGGTATTTACCTGCGTATGAACGGCAACGGCGGAGTGGCGGGTTCAGCCCTGCTCGAAGAGCTGCGCGAGGCAATCGTCGATTTCAAGCAGAGCGGCAAGTTCGTCGTCGCCTATAACGAAACCTACTCGCAGGGGCAGTATTACCTCGCTTCGGCGGCCGACAAGATTTACATGCAGCCCGAAGGAGGGATGGACTGGTCGGGCCTTTCGTTCAATTTGGCGTTCTACAAGGGGTTGCTCGACAAGCTCGACGTCAAGGCCGAGGTTTTCCGCCCCACGGCCTGCAAGTACAAGAGCGCCGTCGAGCCCCTATATACTTCCCAAAATGTCGGACGCTAACCGCGAGCAGATGCAGGCGCTCGTGAATTCGATGTGGAACACCATCGCCGGCTCGGTCGCCGAGGCCCGCGGCATCGACCTGAAGGAGCTGAACCGCATCACCGACAAACTGGAGGTTTCGCTGCCTGAGGATGCCCTCGAACACGGCTTCGTGGACAGCCTGATCTACGAGGACCAGATGAACGACGTCTTTGCCGAGCTGGGCGTGGAGTCCGATTCCGACGGCCAATACAATTTCGTCACCCTGGGCGAATATGCGTTGCAGGTCAGTGCCGACCTCAAGAATATCTCGGCCGATCAGGTGGCTATCGTCTATGCCGACGGCGCGATCGTCGACGGCGAGGGCTTCGGAAAGGAGATTTACGGCAATACGCTGGCTGCGACGCTGGCCGGCGTGCGTGCCGACGAAAAGGTCAAAGCCGTGGTGCTGCGCGTGAATTCCCCGGGCGGCAGCGCATTGGCTTCGATGTCATCTGGCGCGAAATGGAACTGCTCAAGGCCGAGAAACCCGTCATCGTCTCGATGGGTTCCTATGCGGCCAGCGGCGGATACTATATCTCGTGCCCGGCCGATGTCATTGTGGCCGACAAACTGAACCCCTGACGGGTTCCATCGGCGTCTTCGGCATGTACCTCAATACCATCGACGCCCTGAAGAACAAACTAGGCATCACGTTCGACGCCGTGAAGAGCAACACCTCGGCAGGCATGGGGCATGACCTCGCCTTCTGACGCCTGCCGAAAGGGGGCTTCGATCATGCGCGGCGTGGATAAGGTGTGTACACAACGTTCACGAACCTCGTGGCGCAGGGGCGCAACCTGCCGGTCGAGAAGGTGCTCGACATCGCCGGCGGCCGTGTCTGGTCGGGCGACAATGCCCTCCGGCATCGGCCTGATCGACACGTACGGAGGCCTGAAGACGGCCATCGCCATCGCTGCGGACAAAGCCGGGTTGGGTGACAATTTCCGGGTGACGGAGGTGATCGAGCAACCGACGGGTTTCGCGGCGTTCATCTCGTCGCTCAACGTCGGCATCCGCGAAGCCATGACCCGTTCGGAACTGGGAGTCATGATGAAGGAATACAAACAGGTGCAGGAGGCGACTTCGCAGCAGGGGATCGTCATGTACTATCCCTTCAAACTCGAACTGCGCTAATCCCCGCCGGATGTCGGAACGATAAAAAGCGGCCTCTGCGGAGGTCGCTTTTTCTGTTTGCAGGGCGGGACGGACTGTGTGTCCAAAAACACGTCAATCGTGCCGGAAAAGGTGTGTATCAGCCTTTGGCAGGGACTTTGGCTGCCGCCCCCTCCCCACCGGATCCTGCCCGCAGCGCATTTCATCCAGCTTGCGGCCTATCTCCTCGACCTGTTTCGCGTCGGGCGAAATGACCGTCGACCCGAACTTACGCCGGTAGTCACCCGGCGGGGAGCCGATGCGTTCGCGGAAGGCGCGGTTGAAATTCGAGATGTTGTAGAACCCGCAGCGCATACCGATCTCGGCGATCGGGTCGTCGGTCTCGACGATCATCTGCGCGGCGCGCACGATGCGGAAGCCGTTGAGGTAGTTCCACAGGTTCTGGTGGGTGTACTTTTTGAAAAAACGGCAGACCGAAGTCGCGGACATGCCTACTTCTTCACCGATGTCTTCGAGCGAAATCTTACGCTGGTAATTGTTCTCCACGAACTGTACGATCCTGTTGATCCGGGCATTGCCGTCGGGTTGCATTTCGTAGTACGGGGCACCTATCGGCCCCGTTTCGTCCGGCCCAGCCGTGGCCAAATCGTTGAGTATGTTCAGGAAAAGCGACGCCGATGCGAATCCCCGCAGCCCGGGCAGTTGCAGTAACCTGTCGCGGACGCGGTCTACGACGCTTTCGGCGAACCAGAGCCCGGCGACCGGCTGGCTCAGCATTTTCCGGATGGGGAGCATGGATTCCGTTTCGAATATCTGCCAGTTGGGCATATCGCGGCTGAACTGTACGGCGACGGCCTCGCAATTGGTCTCCGCAAAGGCTTCGTCGCGTTTGTAACAGTGCGGTACGCGCGGGAAAATGATGATCAGGTCTTTTTTCCGTGAAATTGTCGACCGATTGTCCGGTGACACGTGTACCCTTCACGTTCAGGGTCAGGCTGAGCATGTAATCCTCGTGGAAATGAAGGGGCGGATCGGTCTGTTTGTCAAACCAATACTGTGTGATGAACAGATCGTTGCCTGGCAACGGAGTGAGATCATTCAGGACACGTTTCATCGGATAATGAGGCTTATTGTAACAAATATACGAAATAATAGGACAAATCAAAACCGGGGCGGGTTTTTGTGGGAAGGATACGCGGCCGGGGGTTTCGCACCTCCGTTTTCCGATCCGGGACGGGGCGTAAAGGCATCCCGCAGGTGAAAAGTGCGGAAAACCTTTTCTCCTTTCGCATTTAATGAATATCTTTGCGGATATGGCAGTGATCAGATTGACAAAGGAGTTTTCGTTCGAGGCCGCGCATGCCCTCGACGGGTACGACGGGCCGTGCCGTGAGATTCACGGGCATTCCTATCGGTTGTTCGTGACCGTGAAAGGGTGCCCTGCGGAGGACGACACGAACCCCAAGTGTGGATGGTGATGGACTTCGGTGTCCTGAAAGGCATTGTCAACGAGGAGGTCGTCTCCCGTTTCGACCATGCGCTCGTACTGCGGGCGACACGCCGCGACGCTCCCCTGCGGGCGGTGCTGGCCGAACGTTTCGGCAACATCGTCACGGTGGGATTACCAGCCGACGTGCGAAAATATGCTCGGCGATTTCGCGGCACGTATCGCACGCCGCCTGCCTCGGGGAGTGGAGCTGCATTCGCTCCGCCTGCATGAGACCGCAACCTCATTCGCCGAGTGGTTCGCCGAGGACAACCGCTGATTTCCGCCCGGCGGTTCCGCCGGAACGACATACCCCGCCATTTTTACCGGACAGCATCCGGTGCGCAAGGGATAGGCGCACGGCAAATACCGAAAGGGAATTATTATTGACGCAACATTGAATATATGAAAAAACTGTTTCTCGTCGACGCCTATGCGTTGATCTTCAAGTATTACTATGCCTTTCTAGGTCGTCCCATGCGCAACCGGGCGGGCATGAACACCTCGGTGGTGTTCGGCTTCGTCAAGTTCCTGCGCGACATGCTCAAGCGCGAGCAGCCCGACCTGCTGGGCGTGGCGCTCGACCCCAAGGGGAGGCAGCTTCCGCCGGGAGATATTTCCCGAGTACAAGGCCAACCGCGCCGAGACGCCCGAGGACATCCTCCTCCGTCCCCTATGTCAAACGGGTGCTGGAAGCCATGTGCATCCCGATCCTCGAAGTCGAGGGTTACGAGGCAGACGACGTGATCGGCACGCTGTCGCAAAAAGGCGTCGAGGCGGGTTACGAGGTCTTCATGGTCACGCCCGACAAGGACTACGGCCAGCTGGTACGTGACAATTGCAAGATTTACAAGCAAAAGGGCGCCGAGGGCAGCATCGAGATCGTCGACCGGGAGGCGATCCGCGGGAAATACGGCATCGACGACCCCAGCCTGGTGCGCGACATCCTCGAGCTGTGGGGCGATGCCGGACAATATCCCGGGCGTGCCGGGGATCGGCGAGAAGAGCGCCTGCAAACTCGTGCAGGAGTGGGGGACGGTGGAGAATATCCTCGACAACGTCTCGAAGATCAAGGGCAAACAGGGCGAGAAGATCGCCGAGTGGGGCGACAAGCTGCGCCTTGCCAAGACCCTGACCACCATCTGCCTCGACGTGCCCATCCCGTTCCGCGAAGAAGACCTCACGGTCTGCGAACCCCATATCGACGAACTCAAGGCCCTCTTTGCCGAATTGGATTTCAAGGCTTTTATGAACGACCTTACGAACCTTGCGCCCCCTCGAGGAGCAACCCGAAGGCCCCCGCCAGGAGGCGCAGACCCAGCTTGCGGAGATGGCCGGGCCAAGTCCGCCGCCGCCAAACGCGCGGCGCTGGTCGGACAGGACAATCTCTTCGGCGACCCGGTGGTCGAGATGCCCGCCACCGAGGTTCCCGTCGCCGAGCTTCAGGCCGAAGCCGATGCCATGCAGTTCAAGACGGCGCAGACCACGCCCCACGATTACCGCCTTGTGGAGAATGCCTCCCAGTTGCGCGAAGTGGTTGCCGAGGTCGGGAAATACGGCGAATTCTGTTTCGACACCGAGACCACGGGGTTCGACATCTTCAACGACCGCATCGTCGGCATGTCGCTGGCCGTAAAGCCGTTCGAAGCGTGGTACATTCCCTTCAAAGGAGGAGAATACGGCGGAATATACGCAGATCGTGCGGCCGCTGTTCGAGGACGAGAGGATCGCCAAGATCGGCCAAAAACATCAAGTTCGACCTGATGGTGCTCCGGCGCCTGGGACTCGATATCCGGGGCCGCAAGTACGACACGATGATCCTCCACTACCTGCTCGATCCCGAGTCGCGCCACAACATGAACGCCCTTGCGGAGAAATACCTCAATTACAAGCCCATCGAGATCGAAACGCTCATCGGCAAAGGCTCGAAGCAGCTGACGATGGACCTTGTGAACGTCGAACGCGTCAAGGAGTACGCCGCCGAGGATGCCGACGTGACCCTGCAACTCAAACAGGTGCTCTACCCCCAGGTCGAGGAGATCGGTCTCCAGCACCTCTATTTCGAGATCGAGGAGCCGATGATCGCCGTGCTGGCCGACATCGAGATGGCGGGCGTGAGGATCGACTCCGGGGCGCTGGCCGAATACTCCGTCGAACTGAGCCGCAGGCTGGCCGAACTGGAAGCCGCGATCCGTGCCGAAGCCGGCGAATCGACGCTCAACATCAACTCCGCGAGCCAGCTGGGCGAGGTGCTTTTCGGGAAAATGCGCATTGCCGAGAAGCCCAAGATGACCAAGACCAAGCAGTTCTGCACCGACGAGGACTACCTCCAGTCCTTCGCCCGCAAACACCGCATCGTCGATCTGATCCTCGAATACCGGGGCGTCAAAAAATTGCTTTCGACCTATGTCGAGGCGCTGCCCCAGCTGGTCAACCGGACGACGGGGCGTATCCATACCTCCTTCAACCAGGCGGTCACGGCTACCGGGCGCCTTTCGTCCACCAATCCCAACTTGCAGAACATCCCCGTGCGCGAAGAGATGGGGCGCCGCATCCGCAGGGCGTTCATTCCCTCCGATTCCGACCACCTGCTGCTTTCGGCCGATTACAGCCAGGTCGAACTGCGGCTGATGGCCCACCTTTCGGGCGACGAGTCGTTGATCGCGGCCTTCGAGCACGGCGAGGATATCCATGCCGCCACGGCCGCCAAGCTCTTCAACAAAACGCTCGACGAGGTGACTTCCGAAGAACGCCGCCGGGCCAAGACGGCCAATTTCGGCATCATCTACGGCATTTCGGCCTTCGGGCTGAGCCAGCGGCTCGAAATCCCGCGTAAGGGAGGCCAAAAAGGACATTATCGACGGTTATTTCGAATCTTACCCCAAGGTCAAGGAGTATATGGACGATGTGGTCGCCAAGGCCAAGGAGGAGGGATTCGTCTCGACGATCTTCGGCCGCCGCCGCTATCTCAACGACATCTCCTCGCACAACGCCGTGGCGCGCGGCCTGGCGGAGAGGAATGCCGTGAACGCCCCGATCCAGGGGTCTGCGGCCGACATCATGAAGATCGCCATGATCATGTCCACCGCCGTTTCGCGGCCGAAGGCATCCGGTCGAAGGTGATCCTTCAGGTACACGACGAATTGGTCGTCGACATGCTCCGTTCGAACAGGAGCGCGTCGCGGCCATCGTCACCGAATGCATGGAATCCGCCGCCGCCCTCAAGGTGCGCCTGGTGGTCGACTACGGCGTGGGCGACAACTGGCTCGAAGCGCATTGATCGCGTCCTGAGTCCTTTTTGCAGGATATAGTAACGGACGGCATCGGATATGCAGGCTCCCTGTTAATGCCTTGTATCCGTTATATCCGATGCCACTGCCGCCTTTTTTCGGTGCTGCGCCGGCGACTATGCGGACGGTTGTCCCGCTTGGGCATCCCCCGGGGAGGCAGGCGGAAAATATATAATGTTCCCGGATATTTTTGTTTTGATACTGAAATAAACTGACAGCTCCCATGATCGAACCTATTTACGCCGGCCGCGTCGCGTTACGAAGATGGCATGACCTACCGGCGCGCCGGGCGCAGCGGCGTGCTGCTGCCGGCCTTTTCGCTGGGTATGTGGCACAATTTCGGCAGCGGGCAGACCTTTCTCCAACGTGCAGCGGATGGCCCATTACGCGTTCGACCGCGGAATCGTCCATTTCGACTTGGCGAACAACTACGGCCCTGCCTACGGAACGGCCGAGGAGAATTTCGGCCGTCTGATGGAACGCTCGTTCCGCCCCTACCGCGACGAAATGTTCATCGCGACCAAAGCGGGTTACGACATGTGGCCGGGACCCTACGGCAACTGGGGATCGCGCAAATACCTCACGGCGAGCCTCGACCAGAGCCTGCGCCGCATGAAACTCGATTACGTCGACATCTTCTATTCCCACCGCCACGACCCCGAGACGCCCCTTGAGGAGACCCTCCAGGCATTGGTCGACATCGTCCGCCGGGGCAAGGCGCTCTACGTCGGATTGTCGCGCTACCCGCTGGCCGCGGCACGTTTCGCTTTCCGCTACCTCGCCGAACGCGACGTTCCGTGCCTGCTTTTTCAGGATCGCTACAACCTGTTCGACCGCGAACCCGACACGTCGGGCATCCTGACGCTCAATGCCGAGGCCGGGGCCGGGTTCGTGGCCTTTTCGCCGCTGGCACAGGGGCTGCTGACCGACCGTTACCTGAACGGTATTCCGGAAGGCTCGCGCATGGCGACGGAGGGCTCGCTGCGGCGCGACGTGCTGACGGACAGGATGTCGGAACGGATCCGGGGCCTGCATGAAATCGCCCGGCAGCGCGGCCAGACGCTGGCCGAGAATGGCGCTGGCATGGCTTCTGCGCGACAAACGTGTCACGTCGGTCATTATCGGGGGCAAGCCCGTCGCCCAGATCGAAGATAACCTCCGGGCGCTGGAGCATGCATCCTTCTCCGACGACGAATTGTCGCGCCTCGACGCCCTGTCACGGCCATAGCGCCCCTGCACGGATGAAAAGAGCCGCAGTCCCGAAGGACTGCGGCTCTTTTCGTGTTTTATGCCTACGCCCGGGGGCGGCTCAGGCTCGAGGGCGAACGGTTGCTTCCCGTCAAGCGCGGGGTGGCGCATGCGTCCGGAAGCCGGATCGGCCTGATCCCGAGACGATGCTCGTCTGCACCTCGATGGAATGACCGGGCATTTCCATGCCCTTTCCCGAACCGAAAAAACGAATCCCGCTTCCCCTGAAGGAAGGGGATTCTGCCTCTGACGAGGGATTACTCTTCCGGTTTTTGGCCTATGTAGAAGACGTAACCGTAGTACGCTTTGTATTTCTCGTAATGGGCGATCTCGTTTTTCTGCATTTCGGCCAGCAGGAGTGCCTTTTCACTGTACCCGTATTGCTCCAGGAATCCCGGGATGCGTGCGCTTGCATGGGCGAAGTAGTTTTCCGTCCAGCAATGCTCAGGCAGTGCGAAATGTGCCAGCGGTGCATATCCGGCCTCTTTCGAGGGATCCGCACTTTCCCCGACGGGCTGTCGATGTCGGGGAAATAGTCCGAGATGAATTTCGACGCCAGGCGTGCGCCTGAGAGCCACGAGCATTCGGTCACGGCGATTATGCCGCCCGGTTTGAGGTACTGCCGCCACTCCCTCAGCCCGCGTTCGAATCCGATGTTGTAGATCGAGCCTTCGGCCCAGATCACGTCGAATTCCCCGGGGCTGAAGGGCAGTGTCCATCGAGCCCTGGTATGGCCGTGACGCGGTTTTCCAGCCCGGCCTTTTTTATCCGGGTGCGGAATTCTTCCAACAGTTCCGGCAGCAGGTCGACGGCCGTTATCGTACAATCCCTGTTCCGGGCGATCGTGATGGTCTGCCCGCCGGTGCCGCATCCGATGTCGGCGATCCGCATCCCCGGCCTGTCGGGCACGAATTCCAGGGCGCGGAGCGTCTGCTCCACGCCGCCGGGCCCCCTGCCTGTCGAGTTCCCTGAAGAAATCGGCGATCATTTTTAAATCGAAATCGAAGATCTGTTTATTTTCCTGTTCCATGGTTGTTTGTAGTTGAGGCCGCGCGCGGATGGATTGGGAAATCCGTGCATGGCGAATTTTTTAAAAAAATAAGGCAAAATGAATATCCGCCCGGGCAGAATGACCCCGGGAGGGAAAGAAAGAGTCGGAATCAATGCAAGTTATGGATTCCTACGATGCCGTATCCGTTTTAAACATCCAATGGTTTTTAGTCGTTGTAAAGGTAGGTACAATTTCCCGAACCTGCAAATCCGTCCGGGAAAAGAGCTCCCTGGAAAAGGGAACCCCGATCCCTTTTCAGGAACCGGGGCACTCCACAAGAGGCGCTTTCCTACTCTGCATCAGAATGATATACCGACGCGTATGCCGAAATTATTGAGGTTGTTGACCGAGTAAGTCAGGACGTCACCGCTGTTGGTGGCATAGTTGTAATAGAGTGCCACATGGAACCCGAAACGGTAGTCGGGGCGCGGGAAGATGCTCACGCCGATTTCGGGCGAGAGGAAGAATCCCCCACGTGTCGTTGTACTGCTTGACGACGTAGTAATAGGACGAAAGTTCGGCGTAGTTGGCACCCAGCTTCAGGCCCGCATAAGGCTGGAATACGCTGTCCGTAAGCCAGGTGTAACGGCTGGTGACGCCGAACGGCAGCTGGAATACGGGTGCTTCTGGTTGACCGTGAGGGCCGAACCGTTGCCCAGGTCGAGTGTCTGGCGCGGGATCGTTTCGAGGTTGGTCTGGTACGAGATGAACGGGCCCACGGCGATGGCCGGCGTGATGAAATAGCCGCCTTCGAAGTTCATGCCCCAGCCCGAGGCTTTGTCGGCCAGGCTGCTGCCCAGGGGCACGCCTACCTGCCAGTCGACGTTGATGTAGGTGTTGGGGAAGACCTGTGCTTTGCCCGTGCGCGCGGCGGCGAGCAGGACGACACAGAGTGCGATGGTTTTTAGAACCTGGTATTTCGATGTTTTCATAATCGGACGTGTTTTTACGGTTAAATTATTTTTTCAGATAAGGCGACTGTTCGAATGCCTGCTCGACGGCGGCGATCGTGCGCTGCTGGTTGAGGTTTCCGACGAGGTGAGCAGGCCGCCGATGCTGTCCCAGATGACGGGAAGTTTCTTGCCGCTCTCCTGGTCGGCTTCCAGATCCAGCATCTCGATCAGCAGCGAACCGGCCGTATAACCGTAATATACGCGGTAGGGATAGTGCCATCCCAGCCAGTCGCCCCAGTATCCGGGCGTCCAGTAGTAGGGGTAATACCACCACCAGTAGGGATAGTCATAACCCACGAAATAGGTCACTTTCTGCACGTAGCTCAATTGCAGTCCGACATTGGCCGCCTCCTTGTCATCGGTGCGGGTGTAGCCGGCGGCGTTCATGCGGCCGGCGACCGTGTTGACGATCTCCAGCGCATTGTCGTCTTTCCAGTATTCCGTCTTGTCTGCGGCGCCGATCAGCAGGATGCTGTCGGGGGGTAGTAGGTGTCCAGCGCACCGAAGTCGGCTTCGGTGTCGTAAGCGGTGTAGACCAGATAGTCTTTTTGTGGAGGCCCGATGTCGAGGGGCTCTTTCTGGCACGCGCAAACGCAACTGCAACGAGTGCGTATGCGAGGTAACGTATTTTTGACGGTCATGATTTTGATTTTTTAGTTTGCTGTCTCGGAGCATGTTCAAAATTCGTTCCTTCCACACCCTTTTTGCGCATGGAAACCCGATCGGGGTATAAAAAGCGGTTTTGCGATACGGGAGGGTGCCGACGGAGGTGTTTTTATGGTCGGGCACAGGAATTTACCCTGTGTGAAACGGCCCTTAAAAGGGGTCTCTCGATACATCCTCGGGCTGAAAGAGCGTCTTTGCGGGCTTTTCTTGCGCCGTTTTTGAAAGGTAATCGCGCCGCATTGCGGCCTCGAAGTCATCCTTCCGAACGGGATCGTTGCCGTGCCGGTCGTAATCGTTGAGGGGTACGGCGCCGATTTCGGCCGGAAAATGGTTCGTCATTCGGAAAATATATTACTTTTGTAACTATCTATGCATAATGATCACAAGGTATGAGCCGATACGATAACTGTTCCCGTGAGGAGCTTCTCCGCAGGATCGAAGAGCTCGAAGCACAACTCGATACGCCGAAGGGTTCCGGGAGCCGGTTCCGGGAGCGTTATGCCTGTAAGATTCTCGATTCGATACCCGACATGCTGACCGTGCTCGATCGCGACGGGACGCTGGTCGAACTGGTTTCCCGCGGATGAGACCAACCATGTCGGGGTTCCGCGCGGAGAGCTCGCCGGGCAGAACATCCGCACGATGCTTTCGCCCTCGGCCTGCCGCAATGTGAAGAACAACCTCGACAATGTTTTTGCGACGGGGTGCGGCTCTTCGTCCCACCACGACATTACGCTCGACGGCCGAACCCGCAACTACGAAAACCGTATTTTCCCGCTCGACGGGGAGCATGCCCTCTGCATCTGCCGTGACATCACCGAGGCCGAAGCTGCCAAGCATGAACTGGAGATGGTCAAATATGCGCTGAACAATGTCGACGAGGAGATTTACGCCTGCAGCCTGGACGGTACGATGGAATATGCCAACGAACAGTTCCGGGTGCGGCACGATGTCGAAGGCGACCTTTCGCAACACAAGGTTTACGATTTCTGGTCGTACGAAGGTTCCCGTCAGCAGTGGGAAGCCCGGCTGGCGAAAACGCCGCGATAACGGCTCGCATAAATACACCGTCCGCTTCAAGAACGAGCAGGGACGTATCGTGGCGTGGGACATCGTGGCCTACATCATCTACGACTATTTTCAGGAGCGCGAGATCGTCTGGTTCTTCGGCCGGGACGTGACGCAGCGCATCGAACACGAGAACAAGGTCAAGGAGATGAAACTCCATCCTGGAGTGCATCCTCAACAACATTCCGGTCTATCTGTTTGTGAAAGACCCGGGCAACGAGTTCCGCTACCTCTACTGGAACCGGGCGTTCGAGGAATATTCGCGGATTCCGGCCTCCAGGGCGCTCGGGCATACCGATTACGAGATTTTCCCCAGCCCGAAGGATGCGGAGCATTTCCGGCAGGACGACCTGACGCTGCTGCGTACGGGCGAACGCCAGACCTTCATCGAGGAGTACGTCTCGGCCACGGGCGAGACCCGTATCGTCAATACTTCCAAGTCGCTGGTGCCGGTCGAAAACCGCCTTCCGCTCATCATCCGGCGTCTCGTGGGACATCACCGACATGAAGAATGCCGAACTGGAGATCGTCGAGCGCGTATCCGCGCCGAGGAGTCCGACCGAAATCTCAAATCTGCTTTCCTGGCCAACATGAGCCACGAGATTCGCACGCCGCTCAATGCCATCGTGGGTTTTGCCAAGCTCATCGGCGAGGTGGAAACCGAGGAGGAGAAACAACAGTTCATCGATATCATCGACGTCAATTCCGAGCTGCTGCTGCAACTGATAAACGATATCCTCGACATTTCGAAGATCGAAGCCGGGACGCTCGAATTCCGCTTCAGGCCGATGAACCTTAACGACCTCTGCCGCTCGGAGCTGGAAGTCCACAAACCCCGCGTCAAGCCGGGCGTGGAACTGGTCTTTCGAAGAACGGGTCGCGAACGTGGAGATCGTCTGCGACCAGAACCGCCTGGCACAGGTTATTTCCAACCTGCTGAACAACGCCGGCAAGTTTACCGAAGAGGGGGAGATCCGCTTCGGGTTCGACCTGAAGGACGGGTGTGTGGAGTTCTTCGTCCAGGATACGGGCATGGGCATACCGCCCGAGAAGGCGCGCAATATCTTCGACCGGTTCGTCAAACTCAACGATTTCGTGTCCGGCACGGGACTCGGGCTGGCCATTTCGAAGATGATCGTCGAAAAACTCGACGGAACGATCGGCGTGGATTCCGAACCCGGGAAGGGCACGCGGTTCCATTTCTCGATCCCCGTCGTCCACCGGGACGGCAGCAAAAACGACGAGCAGTTTTGCGCCGCCCCGGGCCGGGACGACGGCAAGTCGTGGGTGCTGCTGGTCGCCGAGGATTCGGACACCAATTTCAGACTCATCGAAGCCGTCCTCAGCCGCCGCTTCAGCCTCGTGCGTGCCCATACGGGAGCCGAGGCTGTGGACATGTTCGGGACGGTACAGCCCGATGCCGTGCTGATGGACATCCGCATGCCCGTGATGGACGGCCTTTGAGGCTACGCGGCGTATCCGCAGCGTTTCGGCGGACGTCCCCCCATCATTGCCATGTCGGCCTATTCATCCGGCAGCGAGATCGAGAGCGCCCGCAATGCGGGGTGCAACGAATTTCTCGTCAAACCACTCTCGCAGTATTCGCTCCACCGGGCGCTGAATGCCGCTCTGGTGGAGTTCAAGGGTAAGGGCAAATCATAACCGGGTCGCCCCGGAAACGGAACGTCCCGCAAGCCGTGCGCTGCGGGACGTTCCGTTTTATCGTGCGGCGGGTCTACCGGTACCGGTGCGAGATCAGGGTCATGAACTCCTCGCGCGTGCGGTGGTCGGAGAGGAAAATCCCGGTGAAGGCCGAGGTCGTCGTCGCAGACTGTTGCTTTTCGATGCCGCGCATCTGCATGCACATGTGGCTCGCTTCGATCACGACGGCCACGCCCATGGGGTTCAGCGCCTCCTGGATGCAGTCGCGGATCTGCACCGTCAGCCTCTCCTGTACCTGCAGGCGGCGGGCGAAGCACTCCACCACACGGGCTATTTTGGACAGCCCCGTGATATGGCCGTTGGGGGGGATGTAGGCGACATGCGCCTTGCCGTAGAACGGTAGCATATGATGCTCGCAGAGCGAATAAAGTTCGATGTCCTTCACCAGCACCATCTGCTTTGTACTCTTCGCGGAAGGTCGCCGAGCGAATGATCTCCAACGGGTTTTCGTCATAGCCTTTCGTCAGGAACGACATTGCCTTGGCCACCCGTTCGGGGGGTCTTTTGCAACCCTTCGCGTGCGGGATCCTCGCCCAGCAACCGCAGTATTTCGGTGTAGTGGTGCTTCAGCCCTTCGATGGCCTTGGCGTCGAAACGCTCCTCCTTGTTGTAATTTCTCTCTTCCATAGGAACGGCAAAGATAGTGCAAGCCGAGGGCAAAAGCAAGTTTACTTGCAATTTGCCGAGGCGCCGCCTGTCTAAAACAGGGGGTTAAAGACGATGCAAGCCGGGCGCAATGCCGAATTTATTCGGACATTGCCGGGGCGCCGCCTGTTTTTCGTAAAAGACGCTTATTTCTCGACGGAATGCAAGTACGCGGCGAGTTTGCGTACGGCACGAGCACGGTGCGACACTTCGTTTTTCTCCCCGGTGGTCATCTGCGCGAAGGTTCGGTCGTATCCGTCGGGATGAACAGCGGGTCGAACCCGAATCCCTCGTGCCCCGTTTCCCGGTCGATGATGCGCCCTTCGACGATCCCTTCGAAAAGGTGCTCTTCGCCGTCCAGGAGCAGCGATATCACCGTGCGGAACCGTGCCCGGCGGTTGGCCTGCCCTTTGAGATTTTTCAGCAGCAGTCGGTTGTTGGCCGCGAAGTCGTGCCCGTCGGTGGCGTAGCGTGCCGAGTGTACGCCCGGGGCGCCGCCCAGCGCCTCGACTTCGAGCCCCGTGTCGTCGGCGAAGCAATCCATTCCGGTGCGTTCGTGCAGGTAATGCGCCTTCTGCGAGGCGTTGCCTTCGAGGGTATCCTGTTCCTCGGGGATCTCCTCCGTCACGCCGCAGTCGCGGGGTGTCAGCAACTTGTATCCGGGCCCCAGTACGGCCTGTACCTCGGTGAGCTTGTGTGCGTTGTTGGTTGCGAAAATAATGTCCATATTCTCTTTTTCCGATGCTTGAATCTTTCGTCGGGATGCCCGGCTTTCCTCGCTGCCCGTCTCCGGGGGCGTCCCGGGCATATCCGCTTCCCGTCCCGCTGGCCGGGTTATTTCACGACTTCGAGTTTTTCGAGCCGGTCGTCCAGGTCGATCTTGTCGATGATGGTTTTGACCAGGATGTCCATGTCCGAGCCTTCGGAATAGTCGGCCGGGCAGACGTGGCTTACGCGGTTGTCATGGATCAGCGAGGCCATCTCCTTGCGGGCACCCTTCTGGTCGGGGTTGTAGACCGCGATCGAATGTCCGCCGGAATTTTTCACCAGCCGCATGCAGGGGATGTCGGCCGTCCCGTCGCCCACGTAGATCATGTGCTTGAACGGCACGGGACGTTCGTTTTCGGGGATGTAACGGTTCACCATCTTGCTGTCGAACACCGATTCGACGCCTTTGTTGATCTTGAAGATGAACTGCGTCTTGTTGGTGTAGTTGACCGCCACGGCGGGCCAGTAGGCGATGCCGTCGACGTCGTAGAGAAACGAACAGGCATAGATCTTCCGGAACTCGTGTGCGATCTGAGTTCCTTCGATGATCTCCTTCATCCCTGACGAGTTGATGTAGTGCAGGATTCTTATCCCGTGTGCGGCGCCGTAGGCGTTGATCCGCGCAAACCACTCCTTCACGCCCTTGTAAAGCGTCACGCGGCGTCCCGAATCCTGAAATGCCTCGCGCCGCAGCGACAGCCCTTTCGACTTGGCTTCCTGTAACATGCGTGCCATATAGGTCAGTACCATGTCGGCATCCTGTTCTTCGGCCAGCGTGTTGGCCTCCGTCCAGAATTCCTTGTTGCTTTTTGCCCACGGCGGTATGAAAGTCGTACTCCTGCATGTTGCCGGGGGGCGAGCGTGCCGTCGAAATCGTAGATAAGGGCTATGGTGAATCGGTAATCCATGCTTTTACGGTTGTTTTAGAATTTCAAATATACCTATTTTTCACTATTTTTGCAAAAGAGGGCCGAAAACACAAAATATAAAAACAGATGGAATTCAAAGAGTTGATCAAAAAACGCCGCAGCATCCGCAAATTCTCGGAGCGTGCGGTGCCGCGTGAGATCGTAGACCGCATCCTGCACGAGACTCTGTCGGCACCATCGGCGCGCAATACCCGTACGACGCGCCTGGTGGTGGTCGACGACCCTGCCCTGGTGGCCCGCATGGCCGACATGCGCGATTACGGTTCGGCGTTCATGAAGGGTGCCCCGCTGGCGATCGTCGTGCTGGGCGATACCACGAAAAGCGACCTGTGGCGGGAGAACGCCGCGATCTCGGCGACCATCCTGCAACTGGCGTGTGTCGACGAAGGACTGGCTTCGTGCTGGGTGCACATCGACGGCCGCCCGCGCCGCCGCAAGGACGAGCCCGGCGGGGGAGACTGCCGCCGGCTACCTGCGCAGCTTCCTGCCCATCCCGGCGGACTGCCAACCCCTCTGCGCCGTTGCGGCGGGGTATTCCGACTTTACCCCCGCCCCGCTGCCCGGGTCGGACGACGATGCGCGGATCATCCGCCTGGGTAAGAACGGATACGGGCACCGATGAAAAAGGAAGCTCCCGACGGGGCTTTTTCCATTTAAATCAGCGTCATGCGCTTGCGAAGCATGTCGAGTACCTGTGTTTTGAGTTGCCGGGCGTTGATCGGCTTGGGCATGTAGCCGTCGAATCCGCTCGAGAGTACCTTCTGTTCGTCGGATGCGAAGGCGAAAGCCGTCACGGCGATGATCGGCACGTCGGCCGATTGTTTGCGGATCTCGGCCGTGGCTTCGTAACCGTTCATCACGGGCATGTTGATGTCCATGAGAATCAGGTGCGGTGTGTGCCGGTTGAATAAATCGACTGCTTCGCGGCCGTTCCAGGCGTGTACGAGCTTGTATTCATGGCGCAGGATCGACTCGAAAAAGACGGTAATTGCTTTCGTTGTCCTCGGCGATGAGGATTACGAGCTTGTCCTTCTCGACCGTCGGGATGGCCTGAAGTATCTGTGCCGGAGCCTCCGCCTGTTCCGATTGGCCGGGGACGTACGGAAGCGTGAACCAAAAAGGTCGAACCTTTGCCCTCTTCCGACTCTACGCCGATATTCCCACCCAGATGCTCCACGATCGTCCGGCAGATGGAAAGCCCGAGCCCCGTGCCCTGCTTGAACGAGTTGAGTTTGACGAAGCGCTCGAAGACTGCGTCCTTCCGTTCGGCAGGGGATACCGCAGCCGGTGTCCGCAACCCAGAAATAGAGTTGTCCGGCACGGAGTTCGTAGCCGAAGCGGATCGATCCCCGGTGCGTGAATTTCGCGGCGTTCGTCAGCAGGTTTATCATCAGCTGCGAAAGGCGGTTGCGGTCGGTGCGGACGTGGCAGGTTTCATACCGCTGTTCGAATACCAGCTCCACGTTTTGGTCGGTTTTCAGCCTCATGACGTTCTCTTTCTCGCGCATCAGCTTGTTCAGTTCGAAATCCGTATGGACGAATTCGAGCGTCCCGGCCTCGATCTTCGAAAGGTCGAGGATATCGCTGATGAGTTGCAGCAACAACGTATTGTTGCTTTCGATGATCGACATGTATTCCTGCTTTTCCTGCTCTTCGTCCGTCGAGGCAAGGATGCCCGAAAACCCGACGATGGCATTGAGCGGCGTGCGTATCTCGTGGCTCATGTTGGCCAGGAATGCCGATTTCAGGCGGTTCGACTCTTCGGCACGGTCGCGTGCGGTGAGCAGCTCCTGCTCCATCTGTTTGCGTTCGGAGATCACGAGCGATGTCCCGACCAGCGACAGCGGCCTGCCATCGCAGTTGCGGGTTTCGACCGTGGCCTGTGCCTCGACCCACTCCATGTGCCAGTGTCCGCTTTCGTTGGATACGACGCGGAACTCTTCGCAGACCTTCTCCGTACTCCCTTCGATCAGGTTCCGGTAAGCCGTGCGGACGCGTTCCCGGTCTTCCTTGTGGACTTTCGAGAAGTAGCACTCCTCGTCCACCGCAAGCGAGAGGTTGTTTGCCAGCGACATCCCGGAGGCTATCTTGGCTGCCTTGTTGAGGTCGCACAGGATGGTGTGGGTCGTGAGATCCCATTTCCAGGGATGATGATGTTGGCTACGTCGAGCGCCAATGCGTGTTTCCGGTTCACCGAATCCACCTTTTTCTGGGCGTTGTGCAGGGCCGTGCTGTCGATGCAGAAAATGTCGACCGAGTCCTTTTCGGTATGAGGGGCAGATGACGACTTCGTAGAAGATATCCACCGGTTTGTGGTAATACGGGAAGGTGATGCTCCGCTTTTCCTTCAGGACGATGTCGATGATCGGCATGAATTGGGACTGCGACTCGGGAAAAACCGTCGATCCGGATTTGCCGATCACATCGTCCTTGCGGTAGAAAGAATGTTCGAAATAGGCGTTTACATCGACGTAAACAGTGTCTATGGCCGTTCCCTGTGCGTCGAACACGGCCCGTTCCTGCATATACAGGATCGGCATGTTGTTGAACAGGTGCGAATATGTGGCCTGGGTTTCCCGCTCCTTCTGGTGGGCTGCGTCGACTTTGCGCAGGACGGCGATCCTCCATTGCTGGAAGATGAGGAATAACAGGAAAATACCGCCGCAGACGCCGATCCATGTTTTATACCGCTCCATGAACGAGGCCGGTTTGTCGAAAAACAGAGTGTTCGTCGGGCAGGTGTTCGGGGAGATGTTGTGCCGGAGCAGTACCGGATAGTTGAAGACGGGTTGTACTCGGACGGGGGTGTAAAAGGGAATGTCGCGCGGCTGCTTGCCCTCCAGCACTGCGTTTACGGTAGCTATCAGCCGGTCGGAATATTCGTTTTCGTCGTATACGTAACCTCTCCGATCATGCCGCTGCTCTTGAGTCCCGTCGGACGCAGCGAGAACAACGGTACGGACGAACTGGCGATGATCTTGAACGGGTTGGTCATGATTTCGTTGCGCCCGGACATGTTCTTCAGGTAATGCCACGAGGAGAAGAGCACGCCGGTGCGTTTTACGTCGACCGTACTCAGCGAATCGAGCAGTTGGTCTATCCCGATCTCATCGGCCGAATAAACCGTGTATTTTTATGCCGCCGTACTTCGAGTCGAGCAGTTCCGCGAGGTCGTGTTCCGTTTGCCGGTTGACGTAGCGTGCGTCGTCTATGAATATGAGCCGATCCATGCCGGGCAGTATGCGCTTCATCAGGTCGATACTCTGGTCGAGATAGGCCGGCGAATAAAAGCAGGGTCAGATTGTCCCGGTCTGCCAGTGTCCGCAGAGGTACCTGTTCCGAGGCCGGAATGGGAAGCCTTTTCTGGTAATATTTATCCGGCCCGACAAAATCCTGTTCTGCGCATACGATGGTCGGAATGCCTTTCCATATGCTGTTAATGAAATTGCGCAGCAGCGCCGTAGGGGTTCCGATCAGCACCAGGGCCCGGGGTGGTTTTTTGCCGTATTCTCGCAGGAGGTTCGTCTCGAAGGTCTCGATTTCCCGAGGGGAATCTACCAACAGCAGGTTTATATGCTCGGTGTAGAGTTCCAGGTTTTCGATCTGCTCGACGCGCGCCGTGATGTCGGTAATAATGCCTCTGCTCCACGGGGTCGATTCCGCATAGGTGTTGATGACCAGTATATAATCGCGCTTGTCGCCGGAAGGGCTGCTGACGGCCGGTGCGAGGGGGTATGCTAAAATGCAGCCTAAAAAGTAAGACCCATATGAAGGGCCGGGGCCGGAGGCCGAGCCGGGTGGTCGGGATGTTCATGGGAAAAAAAGGGACGCAAGGGGAGTAGTGCATGACGCAAAAATAGCGGGGGGGGCTGCCGGAAGACAGCCCCCTCCCTTCTTATGTAAAGTTATCGGGTCATGACCGGTTTGATGTCCTTGATGCGGAGCTTGGGTGGTTACCGTCCCCCGGTAGTGGTTCTCTACGATCTGGTAGCATACGTCGATCGGGCGTCCCGAGCGCACCCATTCGTAATGCGTGGGTTGCTGGAAGGCGATCGACTGGATCTTCGTGTTGGGTTTCTGCCGCTGGATCAAATCCATGCGCAGGTGCTCGCACTCCATGCCGACCAGTTTGGCGTCGCCGTGGTTGCTTACGCCGTAGGTCGCGAAGACCGGGGCGGTGTTGCCGGGGCCGAAGGGCTGGAAGCGGTTGAGGTCTTTGCGGAACGCGGGCGGTGATGTCCGAGAAGAGCAGTTCGCTGTCGATATCCACCTGCGGCATGAGCATCTGCGGGTCGATGTTCTCCTCGACATAGGCGTTGAACCTGCGCGTGAATTCCTCGACGTTCTCGGGTCGCATCGTCAGCCCGGCGGCATACATATGCCCGCCGAAGTTCTCTCTTCTCCAGCAGATCCGAGCACGACTCCACGGCCTGGTAAAGGTCGAAGCCCGGTACCGAGCGTGCCGACCCCGTCACGAAGCCGTTGCTCATCGTCAGCACCACCGTCGGCGGTAGTAGGTCTCGATCAGGCGCGAGGCGACGATGCCCACGATGCCCTTCATCCACTTGGGGCTGTAGATCAGCGTGCTCTTCAGCTTTTCATTTCGGGATTGCCCTCGATAAAGTCGTGCGCTTCCTGCGTCACCGAGCGGTCGATCGACTTGCGGTCCTGGTTGTAGGCGTCGATGACGTTCCCGAACTCCGCGGCGATGCTTTCGTTGCCCTTCGATCAGCAGCTCGATGGCGGCGTGGCCGCCCGAAGGCGAGGCGTTTTCGTCGTTCTCGTCCATCCGCATGCGGCCGGCGGCATTGATGCGCGGGCCGATCTTGAAGACGATGTCGTCGATGGTGATGTTGTGCTTGTCCAGACCGCAGATCTTGATTATCGACAGCAGATCCCTTTCGACGGTTCGCGGTTGAGGTCTTTCAACCCGAAATGGGCAAGATACGGTTTTCGCCCACCAGGGTACGATATCCGAAGCGATGCTCACGACCAGCAGGTCTAACAGCAGGGCTGATCTGTTCGAACGGGATCCGGTTTTTCTGCGCATAGGCCTGCACGAGCTTGAAGCCCACGCCGCAACCCGACAATTCGTCGAACGGATAGGAACAATCGACCCGCTTGGGATCGAGGACAGCTACGGCACGGGGAATTTCCTCGGCGGGGAGGTGATGGTCGCAGATGATGAAATCCACGCCCTTCTCTTTCGCATAGACTACCTTTTCCGTGGCTTTGATACCGCAGTCCAAGGCGATGATAAGACCTACGCCCTTGCGGGCTGCCAGGTCGATGCCCTTGACCGAGATACCGTAACCTTCGGTATAGCGGTCGGGGATGTAGAAACATCAGGTTTTTATGCCCGATCTGGCGCAGGAACTTGTACCAGTGCAACGGCCGTACAGCCGTCCACGTCGTAGTCGCCGTAAACCATGATCTTCTCATTGTTACGAACGGCCTGCTCGACCCGCTCGACCGCCTTGTCCATGTCCTTCATCAGGAACGGGTCGTGGAGGTCGGCGAGACTGGGTTTAAAGAACTTGTCCGCCTTTTCTACGGTGTCTATGCCTCTCTGTACGAGCAGGTTCGCCAGCACGGGAGAAATCCTGAGCGGCAGCGAGCTTGCCACCGCCTCGGAATCGCCCTGCGGTTTCACTACCCATCGTTTTCTATAGGCATACGATTTACTATTTATATATTCTAACATTTAATATCTCACTTAAAAATTTGACAACGAGCGACTTTATGCTTCGCCCATCGGGGCCTTGCCGACCCGTCTTCCCGTTCGTTTAAAAATCGACCCCGGTCGGTAAACCCGCAGGGGTTGATGCGCGTGAACCACCCGAGGTCGGTCGTGACATTCAGCGCGAACCCGTGCATGGTGATATAACGTGACGACCGGACGCCTATTGCGCAAATCTTGCGCGGCACCTTTCCGAATGCGCGGTCACCGACGCCGATTTCGCTATCGCAGATTCTGCCGCTATCGCATCGGTTCCTGCCTTCGTTGATGCGGTTTTCGCCGGTCGCCGCCGACGCTTTTGTTGCCGCAGTTACCGCCGATGTTGCAGTTGCCGCCGCCGTTATCTCCGCGGCAGGCGGTTGTCCGGCTCCCTGTTTCCCCGCCGATTCCGGGGCCGATCCAGACCCCCCGAGGCGCCTGCCATGCGGCCGGCGGTGATGCCGTATACCGCCACGGTACGGATGACGGCCTCTTCCAGTGCCCCGACGTAGTCCCTCAGCCCGATGCCCAGACATTCGAGGTCGAGGATCGGATAGCAGACCAGCTGCCCCGGGCCGTGGAAAGTGATGTCGCCCCCGCTGTCGATGTGAAAGAACTGTGCGCCCATCGCTTCGAGCGTTTCGCAGCCTATCAGCAGGTTTTCGGCATGGCCGCTTTTGCCGAGTGTGTATACCGGCGGGTGTTCCACCAAAAGGATCGTGCCTGCGCTGGCGGAGCTATCTCCGGTGGCGCCTGACGGTTCGACGCTCACTGCTGCGGATACGCCGCCCGTTGGGGATTCCGGCCCTTTGCCGGATTGCGTTCCCCGCCTTGCTGGGCATTGCCTCTGCCGATCGCTGTGCCGGCTCCCGCGCGGATGCCTTTAACTTGCTTCCGCAGTGTCGGCGTTTGCCGCCAGGGGTGCCGCCGCCTGTTTCGTTGCGCCTTTGCGGCTGCCTTGCGGGCTACCAGGGCGTCGAACAAGCCCTGCTGCAATTCCCAGCAGGTTTTGTAGTCCATCTGTCCGAGGTCCCGGCAGTAGGCTTTCATCGCTACAAACTTTTGACGCTCTTCAGGGCCTCTTCGGCCATATACGACGAGCGGACTAGCGGTGCGCTCGCGCAGTAGCTGAAGCCCATTTCCAGCGCTTTGAGTCTGTACCATTCGAATTTTTCAGGAGTGATATACGCCGCAACGGGGTAATGCTCCAGAGTGGGACGAAGGTACTGACCGAGTGTTACGATCCCCACGCCTGCGTCGCGCAGGTCGTGCAGGGTTTGTAATACTTCATCATCGCTCTCGCCAAGTCCGACCATCAGTCCGCTTTTCGTTACGACGCCCTGCTCGCTCAGATAGCGCAGGGTCTCCAGGCTCGTACGGTACTTGGCTCTGGAGCGTACCACGGGGGTCAGCCGCTCGACGGTTTTCGATGTTGTGCCCGATTATATCGGGCTTCGACGCGACGACCACGTCCAGCGGGGCGGGCTGTGCGTCGAGATCGGGAATAAGGAGCTCAATTACGGCGTCGGGATTCTGTGTGCGGATGGCGCGGACGGTTGGGCCCAGTGTGGCGGCACCGCCGTCCGGCAGGTCGTCACGCGTCACAGAAGTAACGACGACATACCTCAGTTTCATCAGTGCGACGCTTTCGGCTACCCGTCGGGGTTCCTCGGCGTCGGGGGCAAGGGGGTGTCCTGTTTTCGTTGCGCAGAAGCGGCAGCCTCGTGTGCAGATGTCTCCCAGAATCATAAATGTCGCGGTCCTCCGGCTCCAGCATTCGGCCTGGTTGGGACACCTGCCGCTGCTGCAAATCGTATGCAACGCATGTTTGTCGACTATTTGCTGTACCTCGGCATATTCCGGGGTGCGGTGGAGCCGGATCTTCAACCATCCTGGTTTTTTCAGTACATCTACCTTGTCATAAAACTTCGGCATTTAAGTTCATTATTTTCCAATTGATGCAAAAATACGAAAAAATAATTGATAATTCCTATGAATGCCCTATTTTCTTTCGGCATCTCGTTCCTGATACGCCTCTTCGCGGGTTTGCCTGCTCCGGGCCTTTCCCCGGGCTGTTTTCGGGTTTCGCCGGCGGCGGTATTCGCAGTATGCAATTAAAAAAATAAAAAATGCGGCCTCGAAAATCGCAATTATTCAATATCGGATGCTGCCGGAGGACTTTTTTGCACAGAAAGGGGTTTGCTGCCTGGCAGTAGCAAACCCCCTCTGGTTAGGATTAGTTAGGTTAATGAGAGTGGGAGAATCCACGTTTTTGTTGTACAAAGATAAATGGAAAATCACAATCTTCCAAATCTTTTGTAAACATTTTTTTAACCTAACCGAAAAAAAATCTTTTAAATTATAATTAAAAATTTTAAAATACTAACGGTTTTGTAAGTTGCGAACTATAACGCCTCGCGGATTTCCTCGGTTTCCTTAGCGGCGGGCTGCGCCTCGGGAGCGAGCGAAGTGATGTGGCGGTTCCGGCAAGCGGCCGGCGTCATCTGGTACTCCCTTTTTGAAAAGTTTAATAAAGTGCGACGTATTGGGGAATGTACAGGCATTGCCGATTTCCGAAATCGACTTCGAAGTCGAAATCAACAGCAGACGCGAATGCATCCGGCGCTGGCGGATGTACCATTTGTGGGGCGGCATCATGAAGTGGCGGCGGAATTCCTTTTTGAACGAGGTGAGCGAACGGTTCGTCAGCTTCGAAAGTTCTTCGATCGAAATATCCTTGAAGATGTGGTCGTAGACGATCTGTTCGAAATTCTCCTTGGCCGCGTCGACGTTGCTCAGCAGTTTGCTCTTCAGGCAGCAGTCTTCGTGCGAGGCGATGAGGTAGATCAATTCGGTCATTTTGATGTTCTCGGCCGTCTCGTCGCGGTGGAAATCCTCGTCGCGCAGGTAGTTGTTGGTGTTGATGAAAAAGTTGCGGAGCGAGTTCCAGGCGGGCATGGAGACGTGCGAACGGTTGCGGCAGTTTTCGCACGAATGTTCGTTCGAAATGTTCAGTCCGTAGGTGATGTTCAGGTGCAGCAGTATCCGCTGGAGGTCAGCCGGCGTATAATAAAAGAGCACTTGCTCGAAGGGTTGTCCGTTTTCCGGGAAGTTCTCGATATAGTGATGCCCGATGCCGAGGTAGAATACGTCTCCGCGCGTAAGGGTCTGGCGCTTATCCCCGTCGTAAATATACTTCGTGCCTCGGAGGATGTAACCGATTGCGTAACGCGAAAGCGCCTGAGACTGGATTCCGTTGTGAAGGGCTTCTACGTACTTCACAATCATCGGCTGCTGGGCCGACGAATTTAATGAATTCTTCATATCAAATCGTATTTTAAGTTTTTTTGAACAATGAGTTGCGTCACCGATTGCTCATTTCAAAAATACAATTTAATATTTGTTTTATAAAATAATGAATAGTCTAAAAAGGCAAAAACAGGCAAATAAGACTAAAGATACCATAATAATGACTAAATATAATATTGTAAAAAATATTCCAGCGAAGGCTGCCGCCAGAAAAATCAGGTATACGGGCAATGCTATTCCCCTGTGTATGCGGACAAAAAATACCGGGATCAGTATGGCCGACGGGACAGCGAGCAGGGCGAATGCCTCGGGTGTTGCGGCGGGGCTGCATAGCACAGCCAGAGTCAATATCAGTATACCTATATTATAAAAGAGGATGAAGCGGGGTTTGGTGCCTGCGGCATAGATGTCGGCCAGGAAAAAGAAAAGCGCTGTCAGGTCGAGCAGCACGATTCCGCCTGCCATGACGAGTGCGGGGAGGGGAATATCCAGAAAGAGATGCAGCGGCATACCTTCGATGGCGGATTGCCCCAATTTGATCAGGGGAGCCGTGAATTCCGCCCCGGTGCCCCAGCTGACATAGCAGGCCGTGAAGACCGGCAGCAGCAGTCCGGCCGTTGCTACCGCGACTTCCCGCAAGGTACGCCGGAAAAGCAGTACGGCCAGCGGCAGGAGCAGCAGCATCGGCAAGCCGGGGGCATATATCAGCGGCATCAGCCCCAGGTAGAGTGAGGCACGGAAGATGGCGTCGAACCCGTACCCGTTGCAGAAGGCGCGGCAGTAATTTTTCGTTGCCAGTGAGAGCAGCATCGACGCTGCGAATCCTGCGAGATAATTCCCGCCTGTTGCGATCCCGCAGGCGACGATGGCATAGAGGGGAATCGGGAGGCAGGTGCCCACCGTATAGAGGTTGTAGCGGATCGTGATCCGTCCCGCATTCCGGTGAAGAGCAGCATGAACCCGGCGGCAAACTTCGACCATACTGGATATGCCGCCTGAAACCGGGCGAGTTGGCCGCCCAGAAGCGGGAGCGCATCGCGCACCGCTCCACTGGTATCGGACACGGGGATTCCAGCACACATGGCCGCAACGGCGAGTGCGAAGAGGGTCATGAAGAAGCCGGTACGAGCGGCTGCCGGGCGATGTCGATTTTCATGTCGGAAGGCTTTTTCCTCGGGCAAAATTAGCGAAAAAAGCCGGAATAATGCGTAACTTTGTGGTACGATGTTAGAAAACCAGTACCAATACGAGTTTCGGGAGGCCGGTTGCGACGAGGCCGGCCGGGGGTGTTTGGCCGGGCCGGTATTCGCCGCTGCGGTGATCCTTCCGCCCGATTTCCACGACCCGTTACTCAACGATTCGAAGCAGATGACCGAGCGGAACCGGGACAGGCTCCGCCTGATCATCGAGCGTGAAGCCGTGGCCTGGGCCGTCGAGGCCGTTTCCGCAGCCCGGATCGACGAGATCAACATCCTGAATGCTTCGTTCGAGGGGATGTCGCTGGCGGTCGCCCGCCTCGATCCGCCGCCCGGAATTCCTTGCGATCGACGGCAACCGCTTCCGGACACGCCTTGAATTACCCTACCGTTGCGTCGTCAAGGGCGACGGCAAATATGCCGACATCGCCGCAGCTTCGGTGCTGGCCAAAACCCATCGGGACGAGCACATGTTGCGCCTCGCGGAGGATAATATCCACAGTATGGCTGGAAAAAAGAACAAGGGGTATCCGACCCGCGAACACCGGCTCGCAATCCGGGAATACGGACTTACGCCCCACCACCGTCTGTCGTTCAGTCACGGGATCGGCCAGTTGGAGTTGCAATTCTGAGCGGGGATTGTCTTTCCGCGTGTTGCCGGGAAATCCCGTGGTGATCGGATACGATCATCTCCCGCGCTTAAATCCCCGGCCCGAATTTACCCTGCCGTCTTGCAGTGGCGGGCATACGTTTGAAGATGCTGGAGGCCGTATAACTATCGGTATGGCACATAAAAAGGGCTGAAGTCCGACTTCAGCCCTTTTTCGATATGACTCGGGATTTAGTATCCCAGCGACTTGGAAGCGGCGTAGGAGACCTTCAGTGCATTGGCACGGCGAAGTTCCTGCTTCACGTCGGTTACGATACCCATTTTGGTTGTCTGGTCGGCCTTGAGGCAGATCGTCATCGAGGCTCGGTCGGCCTCGCTGAGCTTGTCGCGCTCTGCGGCTACGAAATCCAAAATATCCTTGGTCGTTTTGTACGAGTCGTTCAGCTGGATACGGGGTGCAGTACCGAATTTGGCCTGCATCACCAGCGAAGGCTGTCCGATGTGGATGTAGCTTACGAGCGATTTCTTCTCGAGTTTCTGCACTTCGGTAGCTTCCGGAAGTTTGTATCTCACCAGCAGTTCCTGATCGCCAATGGTCGTCGACACCATAAAGAAGAAAGAGGATCATGAAGATCACGTCAGGAAGCGATGCTGTCGAGATAGGGGGCAAACTTTTATTGCCCTTCTTTTTCATTACTGCCATAACTTACTTCTTTATATTACGCGGTTCGGCCTCCGAAATCTTCAGAGGTACGGCCTTCGATACTGCATTGCGCAACTCCTCGGAAAGCTCCGAGAATTTTGCTCCGAATTTCTTCATGGCGACCTCGTCACGTACCTCGTTGAAGGCGCGTGTGAGCTCGTTCTGCACCATGATGTAGGACTGATAGCCCGTATCACGGGTGGTCTGTAACGAAACAACGCCCTGGCTCTCGGGATATACCCACTTGCTGCCGTCGGCCAACTCGATTTCCTTTTCGGTTTTCTCCGGGAGGTTCTCGTCGTCCATCGGGTTGAGGATGAATTCCTTCGTCTTGTCCTTGAGTTGTCTCAGGGTCGATGATCTCCCTGTTTGCCCGAGGGCCGGCCATGATGTTGCCGCTGCCCGAGATAAGCACGAGGAAGAGGTTGCGTTCCTTGACCTTGATGTCCTCCTGCTGTTTCTCATCGGGGGGCATAGGCGGGAGCATGCACCAGACCTGTATCGACATTCATCGTTGTGGCCACAAGGAAGAAAATCAGCAGCAGGAAGGCGATGTCGGCCATCGAGCCGGCGTTGATCTCCTGTATTTGTCTTTTATTTCCTGCCATTGTTCGTTGTTATTTGAAAGCGCCGTAAATTTCGGTTGCGATAGCCGTCACGAACGCAGCGACCAGGGCAACGTACGTTACCAGGATGCTGGTGTCGGTCAGGACGGTTTCACCTTGGGAGAAAAACCCGCCGTTGGCGAGGTCGGGGATCTGGATGTCATGTCCCGAAGCCACGAAGTAAGCCACGCCCACGATCACGATGATCAGCGCGAGCGAAATAATCGTGCCCTTGATTCCCGCTGGGGTTCTGGATCATGCCGAAGACCGCGCAGAAGATAGCTGTGAACACCGCAAGAGCCAGCAGGAAATAGCACCAGATGAGGTTCAGGCTGATAGCCGCCTCGGAGCCACCCGTAGCAATTGCGTATATTCCCAGTACCGCCATCACGGCCAGCAGAATACCCAATATGATATTTAAAATCTTTTTCATAATTGCCTTTAACTCTTTTTAAATCGTTGGGATTATTTCTTGCTGTAAGCCGTCAGAATATCCATCAGCGTGATGGACGAATCCTCCATATCGTTCACGAGCGAGTCGATCTTCGAAACGATATAGTTGTAGAACAGCTGAAGAACAACCGCCGCGATAAGACCCATGAGGGTCGTCAGAAGGGCGACCTTGATACCGCCTGCAACGAGGGTCGGGCTGATATCGCCGGCAGCCTGGATGGCGTCGAACGCCGCGATCATGCCGACAACGGTACCCATGAAGCCCAACATAGGCGAAAAAGGGCGATGAACAGGCCGGATCCACGTCAGGTCCGGACTCCATCTGGCCGGTCTGAACCGAAACCGTAGGAAACGACAGCCTTCTCGACCGAATCCAGACCCTGATCGTAGCGGTCGAGACCCTGGTAGATCGAAGCGATCGGGCCGCGCGTGTTGGCAAACTTCCTTGGCAGCTTCGATGCCGCCGTTCTTCAGGGCTTCTTCAACCTTTGGTGATGAGTTTCTTCGAGTTGATCGTCGACAGCGAGAGATAGAGGATACGCTCGATGGCAACGGCCAGACCGGATAATCAGGGAAGATAAGGATCGGGAGCATCCATGCCCAACCACCCCCTCGAGGAACTTCTGCATCATGACGTGGTGCAGGCTATCGCCGGCGAGTTGGCTCGGCAGCTGCAGCAGCCATCCTGCGCGAAAGCGTTAACAGTACCCAATGCGAACAGGGCCACTGACAGAATCAAAAAATTTTTCATAGTTGTGATTAGATAAAATTAAATTTGTTTAGTTGTTTTTTATTGTTGTGTTTTTAGGTATTTCAATGATATTTTCCGGTTTCAATGGTATTTCGTCAATTCTACCGGGTTAAAAAAATCCTAAAAAATATTTTTTTTTATCACGCTTTCAGCAATACGTAACTGTTTACTTCTTCGTTCAGTTACGTATTGCTATCATGTTTGTCTTTGGTATTTAAGGCAACTGATTATCCTGTGGGTTGAATCATTCCCTTTGCTTGACAATGACGAGGTTCTGGTGAAAAGACGACATATTCAGGTTGCTTCGTGACAGCGGAGTAGGAGTGCCTGCATATTATGAGGAAATACCTTTTGAGGTTGATGGGAAGACAGGAACATAGTTGCCGTAGCCGCTCAGGATGTTATTTTTGTTTTTCCAGCAGAAGATAGAATGATATGGTTGTATGAGCAACATCCTGATCTCTATAAGAAGGCAATGGAGTTTGAAAAGCGACGCTACACGTGGAATCAAGGAGAAAGTTTGTGATTTGATCAAGCCCGAACGTATCCGTAAGATCGCTTGACATAATAAAAGCGTCAGGAGGAGAATAAGGCTAAACAAAAAGGGAACGACACTGAGTGAATCTTTCCGGAGAATGACGTGTGTTCAACTGTTTATATAGCATTTCATATATGCTGAAAGCTTAAACGTAACTATGGCCAGATAGCAGACGATTCAAGTCTCACTAGCGCGTGGGAGCCGGTCGGCTTCTTCTCATTGGTTACTCAACGAAAGATAATCGAAAGGAGACAAATGGGACAGAAAGTTAAGTTGTCTCATGGCTTAAAGGTCGGCGATTATCAAGTTGGGATTCAAAATGGTATGTTGACAACAAAATTTCGGTGATGTTCTCGTTGAAGATTACAACATCAAGAAAATTCCTCAAGAAGAAGACTTTTTGCTGCAGGGTATCTAAGATAGAAATAGAAAGAGTTTTCAAACAAAGCTTAAAATCACAATCACGCTTCAAAGCCAGGTGTTGTAATTGGTAAGGGTGGAGCTAAGTGATGCTCTTAAGAAGCAGGTTGAAAAGCTTTCAGCTGCTGAGAAGATCTCTATTGATGTTAAGAGGAGTTAAAGGAGGCTGAAAGGATGCTCAGTTAGTAGCTGAGAACATCGCTAAGCAGCTTGAAGAGCGTGTTTTTCATTCAGAAGAGCAATGAAATCTTGCATGAACAGAAAGCAATGAAAACGGCGTTAAATTATCAAGACAAGCTGTTCAGGTCGTCTTTGGTGGTGCTGATATGGCTCGTACAGGGAATTCTACTCAGAAGGCAAATTCCACTTCAGACACTTCGTGCTGATATTGATTATGGTTTTGCTGAAGCAGACACAACTTACTTAAAGTAGGCGTTAAGGTTTGGATCTATAACGGCGAAGTTTACCTGCAAGAAAGGCTAATACTAAGAAAGAAGGGAGCGAACAATAATGTTATTACCAAAGAGAGTAAAAAGCATAGAAAGCAGTTCCGCGGCTCCCATGGCTGGTGCTGCAAGAGGTAACAAGCTTACACATGGTGAATACGGTATCGTAGCAATGGAACCATGTTGGATCCGTGCTAATCAGATTGAGGCTGCCCGAGTAGCTATGACTCGTTACACAAAAGCGTGGCGGTGAAGTATACATTAAGATTTTCCCTGACAAACCAGTAACAGGTAAGCCTATTGGTGTTCGTATGGGTAAAGGTAAAGGTAACGTGGAGTATTGGGTTGCAGTTGTAAAAACTGGTCGCGTTATGTTTGAGATTAAGGGCGTAGAGGAGGCAAGAGCCAGAGAAGCTCTTCGTCTCGCTATGCATAAAGCTTCCTTTGCAAGTGCAAGATAGTATCTCGTGCAGATTTCGAAGGCGGTGATAACAGTGAAAACTAATGAATATTTAGAAGATTTAAGAAAGAAGACAAACGAAGAATTGTCTGAGGAATTAGTAGCTGCAAAGAAAAGAACTTTTCAATCTCAGATTCCAGAATGCAACAAATCAGTTAGCAATACGTAACTTG
>VOFK01001330.1_pt1 | contig 35622 bp, 57 predicted proteins | sample 5384121 | NCBI WGS metagenome assembly VOFK01 (sample SAMN12384730, study PRJNA508395) | human gut metagenome | isolation source: healthy gut J | host: Homo sapiens | reverse complement strand
TTTGCTAAAGACGCAACAGTGAATGAGGCTGGCAATCCTGTTGGTAGTATATTTTGACACTCCGAGTTTGAGAAAAAGCTAACAATTCTTTAACGTTTGCTACCAAAAAATTATTATGATAAAATTCCTGATAATGAACGTAAGACGAATCCATTGCTTGAACAGAATAATCAGTATTAATAAAAAAGCAAGATAATATGAGAAAGATATATATTTGTTAGTAGTTATTGCATTAGTAGTGAGAAACTTTTCGTCTTGTGAAAAGGATAATTATGATGCACCGGAAGCTGGCGTCTATGGACAGATTGTTGACCACAATGGAAAGATCTTCCAAACTGCTATGGGGCAGGGCAGTATGAAAAATACAGATTACAGAATTGAGTTATGCCGGTGGTGATGAGTCAGTGGTGGTAACTAATCAGAATCTGAACATGCGACAAGATGGTTCTTACTCTAATTCAAAGCTGTTTTGCCGGAACCTATCGTATGCTTCCATTGGAAGGAGCACTTTTTTTATCCTTATGATGCAGAGGGAGAAACGGTTGGAACTTAGAAATGGTAAGATGACGGAATGTAACTTTACTGTCACCCCTTATCTGGAATTGGGTGGGTAGATGAACCTTATGTGGATGAAAACAATTTCTTATGTTGTTCTGTGAAATTTAAGAGAATTGAAAAAAGAAGGCATGACTATGCCTGATGTAAATAATCTTCAATTATATATATCGCATACGCAATATTGTGGCACGGAATCAGATGGCAATTATACTCCAGGGTCCGTTAAGATTACCAATGATCAAGAAGGTACAGTTATCAACTTGAAAGCGAAGGCTCCTCTTAAATATTCCGGTTCTTATTGGGTAAGAGTTGGCGGTTGCTGTAATGATACTTATAAAAAGTATAATTTTACTGATATAAAAAAAATAGATGTAGAATTGAAATGAAAAAATAAGTAGGTAGGAAAGAAGGAAGGTGTTTATTCCCATGGAAGTGCCTTCCTTCTTTTTTATTAGTTGATTTGTCATCTGTGGTAATTAATCACTTTTTAATTTTGAATTAACTATTTATTTCGCTCCTGATTAATGGAGTAAGGTCATATTTGTAAAAAATAATATTTATTTTAATATCATGAAGAAATTATATCTGTTTTTGTGGGGCTGCCACTTGCCTTTTAGCATCAGCATCTGGTTATGAACGGTCCGAATGGAAGAATAACTTTTCTAATCAAAAGAAACACTGAACATTGTGGGGGCGAGGAGAGTGTTCTGTCACGAATGGTGTGTTTCGTTCAAAAGGTTCTTATGCTTGTTTTGGAAATCCGGAATGGAAAAATTATGCGGTGTCTTTCAAGGCGCGTGCTCCAAAAGATGCAGAACAGGTTCAAATTTGGGCTGGATTTCGTGCTAATAATCGTTTTGACCGTTATGTGGTTGGTATAAAAGGTGGATTACAGGATGACTTGTATTTGATGCGTATGGGATATATGGGCACAGATGAGTTTCTGGGTGTTCGCCCGCTAGGGTTCCATCCTGTGCCTGGTCAGTGGTATAAATTAAAGGTTGAAGTATGCGGAAGTCGTATTCGTGTTTTTGTAAATGACGAAAAAAAAACCGCATATGGATATAGTAGATAAGAATAGTAATTTGGCTCCTTCTGGTCCTGTAACTTTAGGAGGGTGGCTGGATTGAAACAGAATTCGATGATCTTGTAGTAACTTCATTAGAAGAAAACGCATTAAATGATGTAGCTGTCTCAGAGTATGGAAAAGTCGTTACACCTCAAGAGAAAAGAGTCTCTGCGTAAGCAACAAAGGGAACTACTTATACGGCTGTGAAAGTTGGCGAGGCTCAAAGGTAGCCGTACAGATATTTCTTTTGGATGGTAATTGGCTTTTTATGCCAGAGTATGAATTGAATAATAAAGAAAATGCTGTGGCACTAGGGTACGGATGATAAAAAAATTGGCATGTTATGTCAGTACCAAATTTTTTTTGGAATCCGATTCGTATCTGGTTACATGGCGAGACAATGCCATCACCAACAGGACATCAGCCTAAGGGAGTGTCTGACACATATTATCAGCAGGAAACGGCACGTTGCGAAGGTTATACTTTTGACTATAGAAAAACAAACGCAGCTTTTGGTATCGTCAGTGGATAGAGTATTACCTGCTAGTGTCGAAGGTAAAAACTATGACGTTGACTTTTGATGCGGTATCAAAAATTGCTGAAATTTATATTAACGGAGAGTTAGCAGGAACACATATTGGCATGTACGGTGAAATACAAATAGACGGTAGTCGTTTATTGAAACCTGGCAAAAATCTGCTTGTAGTGAAAAAGTAACGGGGCGTGTAGATGGCAATTCTTCTGAGGCAAGTAGTGCAGCTATTGATTTTTCTATTCTTCCGTACGTGAAAGTGAGCAGGAAGGTGGAAAAGTAACAATGAAGAATGATAATATTCTGAAAGATATAGCACATGGGTTTTATGGTGCTGATCCTGCAGGTATATGGCAGCCAGTTAAGCTTTCTATTACTAATCCGGTAAAGGTAAAGGATGTCTTTATTAAGCCAACCTTGAGGGAGCTACTTTTGATTTGACAGTGAAAAACCATGATACCAAAAAGAAACAGTTTGATCTTTATACAGATATTATAGATAAAAGAAACAGGTGCAACATTTTATACAGAATTTCTCTTTTTTGCCTAAATTAGTATTAAAGGCCAATGAGGAAAAGATATTCACTTATAGTGTGGCTGGTTTAAAACCACGCCTTTGGACTCCTCATCATCCTAATTTGTATGATTTCCGTTTCCGTTTGGTTGCTAATAAAGGAAAGTTGAACTGGATTGTATGACAGAGACTTCAGGCTTTCGTACTTTTGAAGTGAAAGAAGGGCTGTTTTTTTCTAAATGGTAATCGCTATTGGTTACGTGGTGGTAATCATATACCATTTGCTTTTAGCTCCAAATGACTTGAATTTGGCTAATACTTTTATGCAATTAATGAAGGCTGGTAATATGGATGTAACTCGCACACATACTATTCCATGGAATAAACTTTGGATGAGAGCAGCGGATAAAAATGGAATTGGTGTTAGTTTTGAAGGAACATGGCCTTGGCTGATGATTCATTCCACTCCTTTACCTGATGCTAAACTTATTGAGATGTGGAAGGAAGAATTTTTACGTCTGTTAAAGAAATATCGCAATCATCCGTCATTACTTTTCTGGACTGTAAACAATGAAATGAAGTTTTATGATAACGACAATGATTTGGAACGTGCAAAAAAAGAAAAGTATCGTGTATTTCAGATGTAGTGAAAGAAATGCGCCGTATAGATCCTACGCGTCCTATTTGTTTTTGATTCCATTATCAGGCTAAAGGTAAAGATGAAAAATTTGGTACTGACTTTATGAATAGCATAGATGATTGCGATATTGATGATATGCATGGATACTATAATTGGTATGATTTTTCTATATTCCGTTTCTTTAACGGTGAGTTTCAGAAGAGATATAAGATGCCGGATCGTCCGCTCATTAGCCAAGAAATGTCAACAGGGTATCCAAATAACGAGACAGGACATCCTACACGTTCTTATCAATTAATTCACCAGAATCCACAATCGTTAATTGGATATGAATGTTACGATTTCTCTGATCCTAAATATTTTCTTACAGTACAATCCTTTATAACAGGCGAATTGGCTGAGACACTTCGTCGTTCTAATGACCAGGATCTGGAATTTTGCATTTTGCATTACTTACTTGGTTCCGTCAGGTATATGATTATCAAAAATATAGATCCGTATCCTACATATTACGCTTTAAAACGTGCTTTGCAACCAGTCTTGGTTAGTGCAGAATTGTGGGACGTAATCTTTATGGAGGTGATAAATTAACTACTCGCATTTATGTTGTAAATGATCGTGAAGATGGTAAAGATTTGAAACCTTCTTTGCTGCGTTGGGAGATTCAGGGATGAGACAGGAGAGAAGATGGCTTGGGGTAGTGAAAAGGTTCCAGAGGTAAAGCATTATGGACGTCGCTATATTGAACCGAATATTCAATTGCCTGTTAATCTGCCAGCTAACAAGGTTAATGCTAAATTAGTATTGAAGTTGACAGAAGATGGTATACCAGTATCAGAAAAATGAATATCATTTGGTATTAGCCCGTAAAACATGGAATATAAGCCAAATATCAGAAGATAAAGAAATCGTTTTATTGGATAAAGATGGAATGAAATCTAAATTTGATTTTTTACAGATTAAGTATAAAAACAGTTTCCTCTGTGAAAGAATTGGTCGACTCTAAGCAAAAGGCTACTCTCTGCATTATTTCTGGTTTGAAGGAATGTACAGATGAAGAAAAGAGATGCTTCGCTCTTATCAGTTCAAAGGAGGTCGGTTGCTTTTTACTGAATAGTAAAGAAGTGGCCAAAAACATTTATCCAGAGTATATAACGAATTGGATTATTCCGACAGAAGGAGATATAGTGAATATGGAACGTAATGATGCTTCGGTATTTGATGAAATTGATGTGTTGGAGTTGAGATATTTTAACAATAATAAAAGAGAAATTCCATTAGCTTGTAATGCGACCTTAAAAAGTAAACCGTAATGAGAACTTGATAGAATTGGCGGGACAGATGAAGATACATGCCTATATTGATGGTGGAAAACCGGAAGACCGTATTCGTAAAATTGATTCAATGAGAGGACTCACTTTGTTGCAAATAAAGGATGGAAAAGGATTAGCCACTGTTTCTACCATGTGTACGGAAAAAAGCTGATACTGATCCTATTGCAGGCAGATTGTTGGTAAAATATGATAAATGATTTATTAAAGTGATAGTTAACATTGTTTTTAGAGATTGATATAGTCAAGTACTATAATTCGGAAGTCTCTGGTATCATTTTTGCACTGTGGTTATAAAGACCACAGTACAAAATGAATCTACAAAGCCAAGACTTGTCACCGTTGGAATAGGTAACGGACTTGCTGAAATCTAGAATTCAGGAAAAAAAAATAGACTAGATGAAACACCCTTTTATACTAATATCTATGCTGAAGTATTTATCTATATTTTGTGTTTTTTTCTCTATGTTTACCTTTCTCCAGGGATATGCAAAGGAAGGAAGGCACACAATCTTATTGACGGGAGGTGGTTGGTCGTTGTGGCTTGATAAAGAAGCGAGTTGGCAGAATGATCGCCTTTACCTTCCACATGAGGTGACTGATTTGTCTTTTTTATTGCCTGTAAACCCTCCTACCGGTGGATGGCAGGTTCTGGAAAATAATCCTGATGCGGTTGCTGTAAATATACCTGGTACGGTGGAGGAATATCTCACAGTTTCTGATACTCCTCGCCCTGAAGATTTTCGAGGGGTTAGTTGGTGGTATCGCAAGATTACATTACCTGTTACCCAGAAAAACAAACATTTTATTATTTACTTTGAATCTGTCAGAATGCGTGCAGAAGTCTATCTTGATGGTAAACTTGTGGGGTACGATCTGATAGGTGAAACTCCTTTTCATATAGATATTACTGATGAGGTTAAACTGGGAGTTGAGCATTTATTAGCAGTACGTGTTACTAATCCTGGAGGTAATTTTCATTGGCAGGATTTTGATATATTGAAATGGGGAAAGTATAATGTTCCTCCGGGAAGAAGTTTTAGTGGAATTATTGGGAGAGTAAAGCTGGTAAGTTTAAATCCTATTTTTATTTCGGATATTTATATGCAGAACACTCCTGAAGTCACTAAAGTGAACGCTATATTGTCTATAACTAATAAGATGTCTTTTTAGCGTACGACAGGATATTGAATTGCAAGTCTGTGAGAAAAAAGAATCCCGATAAGGTAGTATTTAAGCAAACCATGAGAAAGCTTTCTTTTATCTTCAGGAAACCATGAGGTGATAATTCCTGTAAATGTTCCCGATGCTAAGTTGTGGGAACTCTCTTCCCCTGAATTATACACTTGTCGTGTGCGAATAAAGCAGGGTAAAAACGTACTTGATGAAGATATGAAAAACTTCGGCTTTCGTTGGTTTAATGTAGATGGAGTAGGAAAGAATGCGGTGTTTCGTTTAAACGGACGTCGTATGATGTTGAAAAAGTGCAATTAGCTGGGGCTATTTTCCTGTTACGGGTTTAGTGGCTACACCTGAGATGGCTGAAAAACAGGTGCTTACAGCCAAGAAACTGGGTCTGAATATGCTGAATTTTTCATCGTTCTATAGGTAGTCCTGTCGTACTTGAAAAGGCGGATGAGCTAGGGCTGCTTTATTATGAGGAGCCGGGCTCATTCCATTCGGCTAATCATGATCCATTTATACGTACTATTGTGAATGAAAAGTTAAAGCGTATGGTTTATCGCGATCGCAGCCACCCGAGTTTGGTAATCTTTAATTTGATTAATGAGTTTGGAGGACGTTTATCGAAAGATAAAGAACTTGTAGCAAAAACGCATGAATGATATGCGTGAGGCCCATGCAGTAGATCCCTAGTAGGAGTATGACGTTTACTTCTGGGTGGGCAAATAGTGAAAATGAGAAAGAAGATTCCAAAGCAAACATATGTTACCATTTGATACTGCTGTATATCGAAAAGGAATTGGTTTGACAATCACCACGTGCCGGAGGTCTGGAGACTTGGTTAGAAAGCTATTATAAAGGACCAAAGAGTAATCTTATGTATACAGATAATCGTACAGAAGTTTATTTGAGAGGTGAGGAAGGAGCTATTTCGACTCCTCCTCGTATTCAGTTGATAAATGAAAATATAAAAAGTTCTGATAGAACAGGATGGGATGGTCTTTTTTGGCAAAAACAGTATAAGGCTTTTATCGATTATTTTCAGGAGAAAGAATTAGAACCATATTTTGAGACCCTTGATTCTTTAACACGTTTGATGGCTAATGTTTCATATGAACATCAGGGAAGGAGAATTGAAGGAATGAGGATGCAGAACTTGGGTGATGCCTATATGGTGAATGGTTGGGAAGCGATGCCCTATGACAATCATTCGGGTATTGTGGATATTTATCGTAATCCCAAAGGAGATATTTCAAGATTGGCGTATTACAATCAACAGTTGTATGTGGCCGTTGCATCGCGTAATCAGGTTGTAAAGCTTCCAGGTATTGCAACAGTAGTAGACTTTTTTACATTGTAAACGAGGTAAACTTAAAAGGCAATTACATTCTTGAAATAAAGATGATTGCTCCTAATGGAAAAGTTGTTTATAAACGGAGTGAAAATGTAGCTCTTAAGGGAGGGGAGACTTTTGGGCAACTTTTATTGGAGAATGTAAAGATTCCGATAAATAATAATGAGGGTACTTATCGTATATCGGCAGATATAAAAAGCGAATGGCCAACAAGTACGTGCTCATGGGTATGATGAGGTGATAGCTGTGAATTGGGAAACAAATGATTTAGCTGGTAATGGAGCTTATTATGGGAATAATAATGATAAGGTTGCAGCTTTTCTACAAGGCAACTGTCGGGAAAGAACTTCCTGCTTTTACTCCTGATATGGAAAGATTAGATTGGCTTGTTGTGAATCGTTCCTCTTTGATGAACCGGTTGTTATTCCTTCAGATTATTTTTAAGGGTAAAGATGGAATTACTACTTTAAAGGCGACTTTTGGTATAATGAACCGGATATGAACATTATAGCTTCTGTGAAACCGGATATGAAATTGGACCATAACTTTGTAGCAGGGGCCCAACCAGATGAATCCATACCTGCCAATCAGCCGTTCTCAGTAATTTGGGAGGGGTATATATGTCCACCTGAATCAGGACAATACCTGCTTGGAGTTGAGACTGATCGAGGGGTGCGTATGTATGTTGATGATAAACAGCTGATTGATGAATATTTTAATGCTGTTCTTATGAAGCAAGATAGGCCTGTTGTTATGGAGGCAGGGAAACCGATAAAAATTCGGGTGGTATATCGTCAGACTCACCAATCAGGTTATATACAACTAAAATGGTCCCGACCAAGTGCAACTACTATCACTCCATGGAAATTATTAGAACGAGTTAAACATGATGGGACTACTTTAATTTTACTTGATTGTACTGAAACTTGGATGAAAAGCGGTAGCTGAATATACAAATGTAGAATATGACGGTTATTATAATGTAGGTAAAAACTGGATAGGCGGTATTCATTTTGTAAAAAAAATCCATTATTTGCTGGCATGCCGGTCAATAATGCTTTTGAATTGGCCTTATCAGGCAGTAGTAAGAAAATGGTGATCAGCGATTCGGCTTTCGTATACGAGGAGAAGAATTAGTGGTTGGATCCTATCGAAGTACTCCGTTTGAGCTAGGTACTGCTGTGGGAATTATTCCTTGCGGGAAAGGTAAGATTATTTTTTCCTCATTAGACATTGTAGATAATTTGGATAATCCATCGGGACCCGCAGAGATGGCTAGAAAATATTGTGTAATTATATCAAATATGCTTTTGAACAATCATTAATTATGAATTAGAACTATTTAAACAGCACAATGAGTAAGAGAAATGTAGATAATATATTTGTTAAATCAGAAATTATATTTGTAATATTTCTGATGGCCTTATTTTTTCTGTTGAGACTGCTGATGCACAAATAAAAAAAGCAACAGACATTACAGCACAGTATTAAAAAACAGTTTATTCGACAAAGGATTGGGTGATATCCGATTTCGTAGTAACAGATCCGATGTTCGGTGCTAAAGCGAACCTGGTTTTGATAATAGAGCTGCTTTTTCAGGCTGCTATTGATGCTGCTTATGAAAGTGGGGAGTAGTATACATACCTGCCGGAAATTACGAATTTCATAGCACACAAATAGGGATTAAGAGTGTCAAGTACGTCAAAGGGACTTCGGAGAATAAGAAAGACTTTAACTATGAGTATGTTTTTGCGTCTTCATCCAGGTGTACAGCCTTTCGTGGTGATTGGGCAGCTCCAGAATCCAATAATGGGATGGTCCTTGGAACCATACTTGAAGTACGTGTAGGAAGAAACCAAACTATGACGGAAGTGTGAAAAGCTGGTGGAATGATAGCCAAGCTGGGAATGCACTTCGTACTACCTACACAAGTATTGCTGATAGGTTTATTGAAATGAACGCTGGAACAGGGGGTGACTAACCTTTCTATCTGGTATCCTGAACAGAACATTAATGATGTGAAACCATATCCATGGACATTGTTTCAAACTCAGGGAAATTGTGCAACGATAGAGCATGTTACTCTCGTAAATTCCTACAACGGTTTCAATTCTGCGCCAAGTGAGTTACATTATGTATTGGATAGCTACATAACGGCCCTTAATAAAGGCATTGAAGTACATGTATGTACTGATATTGGGCGTATTGAAAATGTCAGCATAAGTCCTGAATATTGGGCTAAATCAGGCCTTCCGGGAGCACTTCAACTCTTGCAGAATTAACAGCATATACAAAAAAGCTAACAGTGTAGGGTTTCAGATGCATCGGTCGGACTGGGAATATATCTCTTATTTACACATTTCAGGTTATAAAACAGGAATTTGGATTGGGCGCGAACCCGGCTTTGCAGATGCGCCTAATGCACAATTGTATGAGGTTCATGTAGATAATTGCGAAAAATGGACTTTATGTAGAAGATGTTAACCCATATGGAATACTTATATCCAATTCTTCATTCGGAGCTGCTAAAGGTGGTAATGCTGTATATTTCTATAAAGATTTCAGTACTTCTACGCAGTTTAATGGAGTAGAATTTTAGTGGGCTATCGTTAGTGATGGCAGCGATGGAGTTATATCGTTTGAAAGCTGTCTTTTGGTAAATATAGTGACTATGCACTTAAAATAAATAATGGCAATGTACTATTATCTCAGTGTCATTTTGAAAATGCTGATAAGCATGTGTATCTTGGCATGAATATGCGTACATTGAAATCTGTAAACTCTGGGCATAAGCAGCGACTAAAAATTAATAATCATAGCAATGATGCAAAAAATAGAGATTATTACTGATAAAAAATATGCATTTGAACCGATTCCCAAAGGGCTAAAAACTAATATTATTGCTCATCCGAGACCTGTATCAAACCAAGTGTTGAAAGCAGACTTTTCAAGGGCAACAGGATTTAATAATCAGCGGCCTGTGAAGGATATATCAAGCGAATTACAGTCTGCACTTGATGCTTTAAAGGCTTCGGGAGGAGGTACACTTTATTTGCCAGCTGGCAGATATTTGGTGGACAAACCTATAAAAATCCCTTCTGGAGTGGAATTGAGAGGTTCATGGGACGTACAACATCATACACAAAATGGTGGTACTGCTATATTTACCAATTATGATGGTGGGGATGCAGGAGAAAATGCTCCTTCTCTCATACAACTTGAGACTAATGCGGGTATTAGAGGTATCACATTAGCGCAGCTCAACATTATATCCGGAGAATATAGTGCTGAAAGCCCAAGAAAAACCCCCGTTTTTGATACAGGGGCAGGGGCCTAAAGTATATGTTATTAATGTAACTATAGCGATAGGCGATAAAGGGATAGATTTAGCTTCATATGATACTAGTGGGCATTATGTTGATTATTTAGGTGGTGTACCTTTGAGAGCGGGCATTTGGGTTGGTGGTGGAGCGGAAGGAGGCTTTATCCGCAACATGCAGTTTAATCCCCATTATGGCTCAAGACTGCCAGAAGGTGGACAAGGTTATCCGAGAGTGGCTATGATGCGCTTTGTGCAGTCCAATTGTAGTGCTCTTAAATTTGCGGATGTCAAAAATCAAACGATCTTTAATAATTTTGTTTACGGTTCGGTTTATGGAATACACTTTTTGAAAGATGAGATAACGGGTAAATATCCTGGTAAAATGACTATGATAGGACATGGATCAGATGGATGTACATATTCTTTATTTGTAGAAGATGCTGACAAAGACACAAAAATAATTGTGGTCAATTCCGAACTGGTTAATACGAAAATTCCCAATGAACCTGTTAGATCATATGTACTTATGGGGAAAAGAGATGAATACAAGCAAAAGTTCATCCTGATGCTAAACTAATATTGTATAATAGTGCATTTTGGGGGAGTCCTGTATTTGGAGCTATCATAAATAGTGGCATAGTGTCATTTCAACAAGCTAACTTTTCACGTTCGGGCACGTATGGAGTAGATGTAAGGGGAGGGAGAGCGCATGTATACACTTCTTTATTTTGCTCAAGAGATACCAGATACTGTTACCTTAAATGGATATGCAAGGTTGGGAATGTATGGAAATTTGATAGAATTAACCAATAATTATTATATCTCTGGATTTAGGTTTGATAAGGAAGGAAAGGGAATCCTTTGCGGTTCTGATAAAAGGTAAGATGTCTAATGAAAATATTTATATCTCAAAAAGAGTGAATGTCTATTTTAATTGAAAAATTAATCTCTAAATAAGCGTAATAAGGCTAAAAGCTTTAATCTTGAGAATTTATTTTTTGCGATAGGAAATCTTATTTGAGCATGATAGATAATGTATAAAAAAATATATAATGAAGAATATGAAGAATAAACTGTTTGTTACATTAGGGATACTTGGTATGAGCTTTTTATTGTCATATGCAGGTACTAAACATTCTTTAGAAACATCTTATCCCCTAGTTATAAAGGTTTGATAATGGCAGGGTATCAAGGTTGGTTTCGTGGACCGCAAGATGGAACCGGCCAAGGATATGGTCATTACGGAACTGGAAAACAATTTGATGAAAACCATTGTACCATTGATGTGGGCCTGATGTAAGTGAATATGAAAGGATCTATGAAACTTCTTTTAAACATGCCGATGGAAGAAAAAGCATATGTATTCAGTTCTGCGGATAAATCGACTGTTGATCTACACTTTAAATGGATGAAAAGAATATGGAGTAGATGGAGTATTTGTGCAACGTTTTTTTGATTATACTCGTGGGAACCAACAAAACTCAGTCCCCTAATCGTATTTTTTGGCAAATGCTTTAGATGCTGCCTCAAAGTATAATCGTGCTATTGCAGTTATGTATGATTTGTCTGGACTGAAAAAATCCGGTGAAGATTGTTCTTCAATTATAGAAGATTGGAAAAGGCTGGTAGATAATCAAAAAAGTAACTAATCAGGCGGGAAAGAAAACTTATCTGCATCATAATGGGAAACCTGTGGTAGCTATATGGGGAGTAGGATTTCCCGATCGTCCTTACAATATTAGAAATATTGGTTTGGATCGTTTGATTGATTTTTTGTAAAACGATTCTGTGTATGGCGGTTGTACAGTAATGTTGGGCGTTCCTACGTTTTTGGCGTAATTTGGAGTCTGACTGTATCAATGATTCTTACTTGCATGTAATGATCAAAAAAGCGGATATAGTTTTGCCATGGACTATTCAGCGTTTTTCTCCTTTTACATAATGATATGGATCGTTTTCGTGATCTGATAATTGGTGACCTTTGTTGGTGTAAAGAAAATGGGATAGATTATGTACCGGCGGTAACTCCTGGTTTTAGCTGGCATAATCTTAGTAAATTAGAATTCCCGGATGACGTGAAACCTGTTGGGAGTATTCCACGACAGGGTGGTTGCTTTTATTGGCAGCAACTTTCGACCGCAATGCTGGCAGGTGCTGAAATGATTTATGTTGCAATGTTTGACGAAGTAGATGAAGGCACTGCTATATTTAAGTGTACAGGTGATTATCCGGTTAGTGATGTAGCTAAGTTTATAGATATGGATGGGCAACCTTCAGATCATTATCTATGGTTGACAGGTGAAGCTTCGCTCGTATGCTCAGAAAAGAGATTCCATTGACTTTTAAAATGCCTATAAGAATAAATGATGAAACGGCTTTGTTCTATTATAACTTTGCTTTGTGTCGTTTTTATTATTGACGGGGAAAATACAAGCACGTATTACTATGCCATCTCTTTTCGGACGGTATGGTGTTGCAACAACAAAAAACTTGGTTGCCATTTGGGGCAGTAGTGATAGAAAAAACAGAGAATAACTGTAAAACCTTCGTGGAGTAATAAAGAATATACGACAAGTTTCCGATGATTTAGGAAGGTGGAAAATGAAGTTGTAGACACCAGTTTATGGTGGCCCTTATAATATAGAAGTGAGTGATGGTGAAACGGTACGTTTAAGTAATATATTGATTGGTGAAGTATGGCTTTGTTCCGGTCAGTCTAATATGGACATGCGAATGGGAGGGCGTTATGATGAACCGGTGATTGGTTCATTGATGCGATTGTTACTTCTCGAAATTCTCAAATACGTATGTTTACGGTGGATGGTAAAGATGGACTCTATACCCTTGGCTGATTGTGAAGGAAGATGGCAGGAGGCTTCTTCTGAAACTGTTCCCGATTTCACTGCTGTCGGGTACTTTTTTTGCATGTCAATTAAATTCGGTACTTGGTGTGCCTGTGGGGATTATTCATGCTAGTTATGGCGGCTCGCGAGTAGAAGCTTGGATGAGTAAAGAAAAAGTATTGAACCTTATAAAGATTTGCAAGAGGGTACGTAACGGCTCTATTCTTTATAATGGAATGTTGAGCCCGGTGATAGGATATGGTATCCGGGGTGTTTGTGGTATCAGGAGAGGCAAATATAGATGCCCCTGATTTATATACTCAATTATTTCCTGCATTGGTGAATGATTGGCGTAGGCAGTGGAAAATAGGAGAGTTCCCTTTTTATTATGCCCAGATTGCTCCTTTCAATTATAATAAAGGTGAGGAAAAAGAGGAAGAATTCTGCATTTCTGCGTGAAGCACAAATGAAATGTCTAAGATATATACCTTCTTCGGGAATGATTGTATTGACTGATGTAGGTGACGCTCACACCATACATCCTATGGAAAAAAAGAAACTGTTGGAAATAGATTTGCTTATTTGGCTTTGGGACGCACTTATGGTAAAAAAGGATTTCCTGTAACCGGGCCGTTATATAGATCTATGAAGGTGGAAGGGAATAAAAATTATTCTATCATTCGATGAAATAGGTAAAGGATTAACAACTTTCCGTAGGCCGTTTACAGGGTTTGAAATAGCAGGTGAGGACAGGATATTTCATCCAGCTGATGCGCGTTTGGGTGAAGGTGCGCAGACTGTTGTAGTTTCGAATCCGGAAGTCAAGCATCCAGTTGCGGTACGTTATGCTTTTAAAGATTATGTGGAAGGTTGCCTTTTTAATATGTCTGGTCTTCCGGCGTCTTCTTTTAGAACTGATAATTGGTAATAATTAGTTTTATGAAAAATCTAAGTAGTTTATTGGCTATAGCATGTGCTATCCTGCTTTATTCTGTAGGAGTGGTTGGAGGAGCCTTTGGCACAGGAAGTAAAGGATACTTATTGAAATGTACATACCCAACTGTTACCTTTGCGCTTGCCCCCCTCCTCCTGTTGGCTACAAACCAGAGTATCTTGATTTGAATCATAATGGCAGACCGGATGCCATTAAATCTATTACTCATAATGATATTCCCATATTGTGGCTGGACGATGATAATAATTTGAAAGAAGGAGATTGGGAAGGTGATATGGTGAATGACTGCTTGCTGATTGACCGCAATAAGGATGGTATTTACGGAGGCCAGGGGGATCTTATTATTGATTGGGTGGATACCAATAATTGATGGAAAGGCTGATATGCAGTTTGTTATAGAGTATCCGAAAAGAGCGTACAGGTGAGGTTTGGCCTAATGGGCATTATATGATAATGTTTGATTTAGATCGTGACAATATCTTCAACTATATCAACTGGAATAATTTTACTCTTCAGTGCTGGGAGCGTAGAGGATTGTCTGATTTCTATGAAGATTATAGTGGGCAGACATCATTTCTAAAAATACACACTTCTACATATGATATGAAGGATTTTACGTTTTAATTGGGAGAACCCTTTTCTGTTCTATGATCCTGATAATGATAATAGGACTGAAATGGCTATTCGTTTGGTTGATTCTCCCAAAATTCACGATCCGAATTCCCCTTCCAACAGTTATGTGAATCGTCAGTTGGAAGGACGTATTGATTGGGCATCTTTAGCTGTGGACATTGATAATGATAATACTACAGGTAATGAGTTTGATTTTGATTTTACTATAGGTTTTCAGGGGGAAGGGTTTGATTATACCGATCAAATTCACCCGGTACGTAATTTACGTGGAATGCCTGAAGCAGACTGTTTTTTTATGGATTCCCGTTACCGGCAATTGACAGAACTGATTTATCCGGATCATGACGCAGCATATGATCTAATATTTAGTCGTGGCAAATGGAATCGTGTTAACTTTGTCTATGATGAGGATGATGATTGTAGTCGTTGGGAGCGTGTGGAATTTTATGATCCTAAAGATCCGTTTAAAGTAGGTTGGAATAAAGGTGGTATAGACAATAATAAGCAAAGTGATGCTGCCGGCGACCGTGGTGAATGGGATATGGATAATTCCGGAAATGCACAGTTATATATTAGTCATTTTGATGGTCGCTTTACACCTTTATGGAGCAGAAAAATGGTGTTTGGCGAATAGATCAGAATGCCCAATATTTTCAGGGGTGGGATCGTATGTGGATGAACTTTCAGGATCCTAAGAGTTACGCTACTGTTCTTTATAGTGACCGCGACAATAATGGTTTCTTCGATCATATAGAGTATGATCTTGATGGGGATATGGAAATGGAAACTGTGATAGATTTTAAAAATCTTGGCATTGACGATACCTGTGAGTTGATTGATATATCCAAATTCTCATATAATGATTATGTAGCGCTGGGCAAACAAGTTTCAGAAGGTATCTGGAAAAAATGCGGCAAGCATTGCAGGTGGCACGTCAATATGGGATAAATTCTTTGTGGTATGCTAAATGGATGCATGCCTCTACAACTCGTGAAAATATAATAATAGCGGTTATTGGTTGCAATTTTATTTGTATAAGGATTTGGAAAACTTGTTTATCCGGCAGGAAGATGAGGAGAAACTTTGCCTGCTGAATCAGGCTTATTATTCCGGTGATTGGTCAATACTTGCAAAGAAAAGGAGCAGAGGGATTTTATTTCTTCTCAGACGATGATAAAATGGCCATTCGTTTGTCTGCTGATACCCGTTGGGGAAAGAAGATTATAGCAGATCTGAAAATGAAAGTAAAGGAAAGGCGTAAATATCCTTTAGAAGTCCCTAAAGAAGAAGGCGGGCATTTTCATGACTTTTTTGTCCAAAACATAATCTTCAGTTTACTTTTCGCTGGGATAATCCGGAAGGCTCACTATTGTTCTGCTTGCGATAAAGAATGGAGTGGAAATAAACGTTATGACTGGGCCTGGATTTATGAAGTACATATGTTGAATAAGGACTATCTTTATCAGTGCATGTACCTTTATTTGGCAACCGGGCAACCGGAATATGCCGATTATATACGTACTATGTTACTGGATTATGCTGGTAAATATTCTGGGTGGTTCGAACATAATTCTGGACGCCAGGCTACTGATCAACATAGTGGAAAAGCTTTTGCTCAGAGTTTGGACGAAGCAAATTGGGCTACTAAAGTAGCTATGGCCTATGGGACGATTAAACCTATTCTGTCAAAAAAGGAGATTGATTTTATAGAGAAAGGTTATTTGATTCCTGCCGCTACTCTATTACTTCATCGTCCTGCAGGTGCAAATTGGCAGATGTGGCATAATAGCGGACTGGCTGCTTTAGGCATTGCTTTGGAAAAATGATTCTATTGTTGATGTGGCAATTAATAGAGATAAATATGGTTATCATTTTTTAATAGATAAGCATAAAAATGATGATGGATGGATTAACGAAGGCTCTCCTCATTACCATTATTATCCGTTAGAAAGCTTTTGCTGTTTACAGCCAATGCAGTAAGATGTCGTGGTATTGATCTTTTGACTGTGACCTGCATGATATGTTTGTTGAACCTGTGAAAGGAACCTATCCGGATTTATCTTTCCCCTGCACACAGCGATGGTTGGTATGGTGCTAATCTCCTTTCACAGTCAGCATTGTATGAGGTTGCCAATACTCGTTATAATGATCCTTTTTTACAGAGAGTGCTGGAGCTGACATATGCACAGAAGAAACGTTTGGATGCAGAAGCTTTATTGAGTAACCAAAGGATAGATGTTTCTGACGAGCAGTTGCTTCAGCCAAGTTATTCATTCAATACTTCAGGTTTCTGTTTGTTACGCAGTGATACGCGTACGGTGGTCTTGAAATTTGGTGGTGAGGGAATTGGGCATGGGCATCTGGATAAACTTTCCATTGCGATTCATGATGGTAAGCGTGAACTGATATCCGACTTTGGAACTTCCGGATATGGAGTACCCGATTATCTAAAATGGTATAAGCGTAGCTTATCTCATAACACTGTGACGGTGGATGCTAAAGACCAAAAAGAAGTACAGGAAAAATTACTAAATTTATACCTCGCTCTGACGGTGGATATGCTGAGGCTGAAACGGTTACAGCCTATCCGGGAGTTAAAGATGCGCCGGAGTTTGATTTGAAAGGACAATATTTACAAGATATATATACCTGTAATTCCGATTCTTCTCATTTATATGAATATGTTATCCTTTTTAATGAGAAGCCTGTTTTTAGAAGGACATCCTTCGATGACAACATTAACTGATAGTGAAGTTCATCAACGTATTCGTCATATCAATTCCTACTCTTATTGGCCTGGGTTTTACTTGTCATACTTCTTCTGCTGATGTCTGCTTAAATGTTTCTGCTGATGAAATATTGGAGATCGTGTTAGGAGAGGCTTCAGGCATACCGGCCAATCCTACAGTCAAAGATGGGCCGGGAGCAGGAGATATAGCGGTAAAATGTTGTTATCCGTTGATCATTCGCGTCAAGAGTAAGAGTATGAAGGTAGAAGCTAATTGAGTTTTGTGCCTTAATGTTAATGTCATATAAAAAAACATAAATATATAATTTCATGAAAAACAAATTTTATATGCTATTGCTGGTCTCAGGTATTGGGCTGATGTCCTGCGTAGAGGGGGAATTACAAAGAGAGTATACAGACAGTGTGAATGTTTTTATAGGGACTGGCGGGCATGGGCATACATTTCAGGTGCGACTCTGCCTCATGGAATGGTGCAGTTAAGTCCTGATACCCGTCTTATAGGTTGGGATGCTTGTTCGGGTTATTATTATGATGATACTTCCATTATAGGATTTAGCCATACACATCTTAGCGGGACTGGTATCGGTGATTATGGTGATATATTGTTTATGCCCATAGTAGGAGAGAAGCCTTTTGGTTGCTGGGACAGAAGAAAAACCTGATGAAGGATATCGTTCTCGCTTTTCCCATGATAAAGAAAGCGCCCGTCCAGGATATTATCAGGTCTTACTGCAGGATGATTCGATTAATGTAGAGTTAACTGCTACTTTGCGTGCCGGGTTACATCGTTATACTTATCCCAAGGGGAGTGATGCTCGCTTGATTATTGATATGGAACCTACTATTCATGGACATCAACATCCTGTTACTCAAATAAGGGTTGTAAATGATTCCACTATAGCTGGAAAGAAATATACGAGAGGATGGGCTAAACAGCATTATGTTTATTTCTATGCTGTTTTCTCCAAATCTTTCGATTACAAATTGTATTCCGGAACGGAATACCAACCGGATAGTACCTCTGTTACTGTCAATACAGCAAAAGCTGTAATAACTTTCCGCAATCTTTCTGCTGACGGACTTGTACTCGCAAAAGTTGGTATATCAAGTGTAGATGAGGAGGGAGCAAAGCTAAATTTAGAATCTGAAATACCGATTGAATTTTGAAGGAGTAGTACAACAGGCAAATGTATCTTGGAATAATACATTGGGAAAGATTGATATTGAAACCTCAGACAATGATAGCCGTACTGTTTTCTATACTTCTTTGTATCATACTTTTATTCAACCAAGTTTGGCATCAGATATAGACGGTCGTTATCGTACTATGGGGCATGAAATAAAACGAGATACTTCTTACACTAATTATACAGTCTTTTCTTTTATGGGATACATTTCGGGCAACCCATCCACTTTATACTATCATTACGCCAAAGCAGAATCAGGCATTTATCCGCTCTTTGCTGTGTAAATATGATGAATCGGGTATTTTGCCTAAATGGGAACTGGCATCAAATGAGACTGGAACTATGATTGGTTACCATGCTGTTTCAGTCATTGCAGATGCTATAATGAAGAAGCAATGTGATTTTGATATAAAAAAGGCTATTGAAGCATGTATACGTTCTTCGGTTTATGATACAACTAATATTACACCGATGATGAATCGTCAAATATTAAACGAAAAGGTTATGCCGATTTCTATCAAATATAAAAATGAGCTTTTGGTTATATACCTTGTGATAAAGCTTTTATGGTGCAGTCTCTCAGGGGTTGGAGTTTGCTTATAATGATTGGTTGATTGCACAAATTATGAAAGAGGATAACCAAAAAGGCATGTATGATAAGTATATGAAATTATCTAAAGCTTTTATCGTGAATATTTTGATCCGGAAACAAAGTTAATGCGTGGCCGTCTAAGTGATGGCAGTTGGATTACTCCTTTTGATCCCTCCTCTGTACAACGTCCCAGCAACTATGTGGAAGGCAATGCTTGGCAATGGGCATGGTTCGTACCACAAGATGTAGATGGACTGATGGAGTTGGTTGGTGGTAAATCTGAATTTGAAGCCCATTTGGATACGTTGTTTACTAGAAGTTCCGAACTGACGGGAGACTCGGATGCTGCTGCCGATGTAACAGGTATGATAGGACAATATGCTCATGGTAATGAACCAAGCCATCATATTCCTTATCTGTATAATTATACAGATGCTCCTCACAAAACACAGGCCTTGGTTGATTATATTCTTCGCACATTGTATCATAATGATCCCAATGGTTTGTCAGGCAATGAGGATGTAGGACAGATGTCAGCCTGGTATGTACTTAGCTCCATGGGATTTTATTCATTTTGTCCAGGGAAACCGGTTTACGAAATAGGCCGTCCGTTATTTGATAAAGTGACTATCCATTTGGATAATGGAAAGGACTTTGTGATTCGTGCGGAAAACAATAGTATAGAGAATAAATATGTTTCGTTCGATGAAGTTAAATGGAAGGGAATTAGAAGAGCCAAGGTTCTCACATTTTGACTTGATGAAAGGGGCGAACTTGTATTGGAAATGGAAAAATAATAAATGCGTTATGAAAAAGAAGATTTTCTTTATGTATTTCAGTATTGCTTTGTATAGGAGCATATGCAGGTAGTGGTCCTACTATATATAAAAAAGGGCTGGATTGATTTTAATAAGAATGGAGTGAAGGATGTTTATGAGATCCATCGGCTCCTTTGGATGCAAGAGTACATGACTTATTGTCACAGATGTCGATAGAGGAGAAAACATGTCAGATGGCTACCTTGTATGGCTCTGGTCGTGTATTAAGGGATTCCCTACCCACAGAACAATGGAAGAATGAGATTTGGAAAGATGGTATTGCAAATATAGATGAACAAGCTAATGGTTTGGGAACATTTGGTTCTACCTTATCTTACCCCTTATGTGAATAGTGTAGAAAATCGACAGGCAATCCAGCGCCGCTGGTTTGTAGAAGAAACACGTCTTGGAATACCTGTTGATTTTACTAATGAAGGTATCCGTGGACTTTGTCATGATAGGGCAACCATGTTTCCGGCACAGTGCGGACAAGGTGCTACGTGGAATAAAGAATTGATAAGCGAAATTGCGCGCGTAACAGCAGAAGAAGCGAAAAGCATTGGGATATACTAATATTTATTCTCCAATTTTGGATATCGCTCAAGACCCTCGTTGGGGGCGTGTAGTGGAATGTTACGGGGAGGATCCTTTTCTTGTAGGGGAACTTGGAAAGCGGATGATTAAAGGACTTCAGGCAGAGGGACTTGTTGCTACTCCTAAACATTTTGCAGTATATAGTGTCCCTGTGGGTGGGCGTGATGCTGGTACTCGTACAGATCCACACGTAGCGCCACGTGAGATGAGAACACTTTTATTTGGAACCTTTCCGTAAAGCTTTTTGTGAAGCGGGAGCATTGGGGGTAATGAGTTCGTATAATGATTTATGATGGTGAACCGATTACGGGTAGCTATCATTTTTGACAGAAATTCTTCGTCATGAGTGGGGTTTTTAAAGGCTATGTGGTCTCGGATAGTGAGGCGGTAGAGTTTCTCTATTCTAAACATAAAGTGGCTGCCGATGCTGTGGACGGAGCCGCTCAAGTGATAAATGCCGGACTGAATGTTCGTACGAATTTTTCTTTTACCTGAGAATTTCATCTATCCGCTTCGTCATGCTATCAGTGAAGGGAAGATCTCTATGCAAACTATTGACAGTCGTGTTGCTGACGTATTACGTGTGAAGTTTATGATGGGATTATTTGATAATCCTTACAAAGGTGATACCAAGAAGTTGGAAAAGGTGGTACACTGCAAAGAACATCAGAATGTATCTATGAGAGCTGCTTTAGAGTCTATTGTTTTATTGAAAAATGAGAACAATATCTTACCGCTATCTAAGTCTATCAAGAAAGTTGCAGTCATTGGTCCAAATGCAGCCGAAGTTGACAATTTGATATGTCGTTATGGACCTGCTAATGCTCCGATAAAAACAGTATATCAAGGTATAAAAGACTATTTGCCGGATTCGGAGGTGCGTTATGCGAAGGGAGCTGATATTATTGATGAATATTTTCCGGAGAGTGAGCCTTTTTACGATGTACCTCTGAATAAAACAGAAGAAACTATGATAGATGAAGCGGTTGCTTTGGCTAAAGAGTCAGACGTAGCTATTATGGTGTTAGGGAGGAAACGAGAAAACTGTACGTGAAGAATATTCACTAACTAATTTGGATTTGTGTGGGGCGGCAGGAGAAACTGTTGCAGGCAGTATATGCTACTGGTAAACTTGTTATTCTGGTAATGATAGATGGACGGGCTGCTACAATCAACTGGGCAGAACGTTATATTCCGGGGATTGTGCATGCCTGGTTCCCCGGTGAATTTATGGGTGATGCAATTGCGAAAAGTTATTTTCGGCGATTATAATCCGGGTGGAAAGTTGGCGGTGACCTTTCCTCGTTCTGTGGGCCAGATCCCTTTTGCATTCCCGTTTAAACCGGGTTCTGATTCCAAAGGTTTTGTGCGTGTAACAGGTTCCCTTTATCCTTTTGGATATGGTTTGAGCTATACAACTTTTGATTATAGTGCTTTGAAGATAGAAAATCCGGTAATTGGTACACAAGGAAGTGTGAAGCTGAGTTGCAGGGTGAAGAATACGGGCAAAATTGCCGGTGATGAGGTTGTGCAACTCTACTTGCATGACGAGGTAAGTTCCGTGACTACTTATGTGAAAGTGTTACGTGGTTTTGAACGCATCCATTTGCAACCGGGAGAGGAGAAAGTAGTTGACTTCGTGCTTACACCTCAGGATATGGGATTATGGAATAAAGATAATCATTTTATAGTAGAGCCGGGTACCTTTGCTGTAATGGTTGGCAGCTCTTCACAGGATATTCGGTTACAGGGAAAGTTTGAGGTGAAGTAAACCCATGAGAACTGCAAAAGGTATTATCTAAAATCATATTGTTTTTTTCCGATTGATACGGCTGATATGTCTGCCTGGAATTATTTTAACACTATATTCTGTTATTAATATTATTTTAATTAGAAGTTAATACCTTTTTAGGTGTCTCATTTAATATGCCGACTTTTATTTTGCGTTTAAAAAAGAGTAAAGTCTGTCTGATGAATAAAAGCGAGCAAACAGATGGTTAGTAAAAAAGGCTTGAAATAAGTAAAGAGTTAAAATCTAGTAATATGAATTTGAAAAAACATGTAGTTCTATTCGCAGGAATATTTTTCTGTACTTATCTAATGGCTCAAAGGTCAAGTGAAATCTTATCAGTTTCAGCATCTGTCAATCAAGAGAAAGTTTTCACTGGCTTTTTGATAAAGATCAGCGTACGGTGTGGGAAGTTGATGGTAAAAATCCGAAGCTAGATCAATGGCTGATGTTTACTCTCCAAACTCCGGGAGATGTGTGAAATGTACCCTTCAATTGCAGGGAATATCCAAGGACGAACTGAAGCAACAGATGAGTATATTTGTGACATATGACCCGATGAATTTAGGAGAACCTGTCGACTATCAGGTACAAGGTAGCGCCAGAGGGATGAGGGTAACATTTTCGCCTAAATATGGTGCCCATGTAAAACTTGTCTTTAAAGGTAATGTACGTGTGGGGCCTTTCGATATAAAAGAAGTATCAGTTTTTCTGGTTGATGAGGAACTGAAAAATCATAAAGGAGATAAAACGACATTACGTTATATGGATCCTAGACTTCCTGTAAATGAACGTGGGAAAGCTTTTATTGTCTGTAATGACACCGGAAGATAAAATGGAATTGATTCGTGAAGGATGGGGGATTCCCGGAATTCCTCATTTATATGTGCCTCCCATTACGAAAGTTGAGGCTGTGCATGGCTTTTCATATGGTAGCAGGGGCAACAATATTCCCACAGGCGTTGGCTATGGGAGCGACATGGAATAAGAATCTGACGGAAAAAGTAGCAATGGCTATTGGGAGGAAACTCTTGCGGCAGGTACCATGCAAGCCTGGTCTCCTGTGTTAGACGTAGCACAGGATGCTCGTTGGGGACGTTGTGAGGAAACCTTCGGCGAAGATCCGGTTTTTGGTATCTCAAATTGGCGGAGCCTTGAATTAAGGGCTATCAGTCTAAAAGGGCTGTTTACAACTCCGAAACATTTTGAGGTCATGGTGCACCTTTGGGTGGACGTGATTCGCACGATATAGGATTGTCTGAAAGAGAAAATGCGTGAGATACATTTGGTCCCTTTCCGACATGTTATTCGTAACTATGCCCGTCAGTCATTAATGATGGCTTACTCTGATTTCTTGGGGGTACCTGTTGCTAAAAGTAAAGAACTTCTGCGTAATATTTTGCGCGAAGAATGGGGATTTGATGGTTTTGTTGTGAGTGATTGCGGTGCTATTGGTAATTTAACATCACGAAAGCATTATACTGCAAAAAACAAGATAGAAGCTTCGCTAATCAAAGCTTTGGCTGCAAGTATTGCTACAAATTGTGGTGATACTTATAATGATAAAGAAGTGATACAAGCTTTTGCAAAAAGATGGACGCCTTGATATGGCAAATCTTGATAATGTTTGCCGTACAATGTTGCGTATGATGTTCCGTAATGAATTATTTGAAAAAAGAACATAAGGAACCTTTGATTGGAATAAGATATATCCGGGTTGGAATTCGGACAGCCATAAGGAAATTGCACGTCAATCGGCACGAGAATCTATTGTTATGTTAGAGAATAAGGATGATGTGTTGCCCTTATCCAAGCATGTGCGTACAATTGCCGTATTGGGACCCGGAGCAGACAACCTTCAGCCGGGTGATTATACTCCCAAACTTCGTCCTGGTCAGTTGAAGTCTGTTTTGACAGGTATTAAGCAGGCCGTAGGTAATCAGACGAAAATTCTCTACGAGCAGGGATGTGAATTTACCGGTTCCAATGGTGAAAACATTCCCAATGCGGTGAAAGTTGCTGCCCAGTCGGACGTAGTAGTGTTGGTTTTGGGCGATTGTTCTACCAGCGAGGCTACGACAGACGTTTATAAAACATCTGGTGAAAATCATGATTATGCAACTTTGATTCTGCCTGGCAGGCAGCAGGAACTGTTGGAAGCTGTTTGTGCAACAGGAAAGCCTGTTGTTTTAGTGCTTCAAATAGGTCGCCCTTATAACCTGACACAAGAGTCGGAGTTATGTAAGGCTATTATTGTTAACTGGTTACCTGGGCAGGAAGGAGGGCTTGCTACGGCAGATGTACTGTTTGGTGATTACAATCCTGCCGGTCGTTTGCCAATGACTTTCCCGCGACATGTAGGACAGTTACCGCTTTATTACAACTTTAAAACTTCCGACCGTCGTTATGAGTATTCAGATTTGGAGTATTATCCTCTTTACTATTTTGGATATGGTTTGAGTTATACCTCTTTTTGAATATTCGGATTTGAAAGTGGAAGAGAGGGAGAACGGTAATATCATCGCGCACGTGAATGTGAAGAATATAGGTCATCGTGCTGGTGATGAGGTTGTTCAATTGTATGTAACAGATATGTATGCTAGTGTAAAAACACGTATTACTGAATTGAAAGACTTTACACGCGTTCATTTACGACCGGGAGAGTCCAAGAGTATTTTTTTGAATTAACTCCTTATGAATTGTCACTACTTAATGACAACATGGACAGGGTTGTAGAGAAAGGAACATTCAAAATATTAGTTGGTGGTGTTAGTCCCCAATATATAGCTAAAGACCGTATCAAAAAGATAGTTTGGGATATGAGGATGCACAAAAAAAGGTCTATCTGTTATGTTAGAGTATAACCATGGATTTGCGGCAGACTTCGATTTGGCTTTATCCAAAGTGGAAGACAACTTGCTGGCAAAGCAGAGAACAATATGGATCTCTGTCAAGAATAATGGTACTTTAATGGATACAGGAAAGGTCGAGAAATGTATGTCGACGGTCGGAAAACGGGAGATAAAGTACATTATGAACTTGCTCCGGGAGAAGAAAAACTGATACCTTTTATTGTAGATAAAGACAGTAACCAATCTGTTGTATTTGCTACTAAGTATAAAGTGCTATCTATTTAGGCATATATGTGGATTTATACGTAATGTAGTGTATTTGTGGGTTACAGGCTGAAAATAGTGATGCCTTAAGTCCAAATTAAGACCTTTATTAAGTATGTGGCTGTAAATTTGCCAGTATAAATATAAAATTATTGATTACATATGAAAAATTACCTATTTACTTTACTTGCCCTCTCATTCGTATTGGCAGGGTGTAATGGCTCGAAACAAAGCTAAAACGGTTACTTTGGGACCTAATCCTTTTATTACTCACATGTATACAGCCTGATCCTTCCGCTCATGTGGGGAAGATGGACGGCTTTATGTCTATGCCTCCCATGATGTAGATCCTCCGCGGGGGGTGTGATTTAATGGATCGTTATCATGTGTTTTCCACAGATGATATGGTGAATTGGACCGATCATGGAGAAATTTTGAATTCTTCGCAAGTGTCATGGGGAAGAAAGGAAGGAGGTTTTATGTGGGCACCCGATTGTGCTTATAAAGATGGAACCTATTATTATTATTTTTCCCCCATCCCAGTGGAACGGACTGGAACCATACTTGAGAGTGGGAGTTGCAACCAGCAAACATCCGGCTAAGGATTTTACAGTGCATGAGGAATTTATTGAGATGATTGGCATGGAAAACGATTGTTTTGCCATGATAGATCCTTGTGTTTTCGTGGATGATGATAAACAGGCTTATTTCTATTATGGTGGTGGAGGTCGCTGTGTTGGGGCCAAAATGAAAAACAATATGATGGAACTGGCTGAGCCGTTGCGGCCGATGGAAGGTTTGAAAGATTTCCATGAAGCAGCTTGGATACATAAAAGAAACGGTATCTATTATTTGTCTTATGCTGATAATCATGCGGAAAATGGGAAAGGAGCTAACCGCCTGAATTATGCAACAAGTAATTCTCCATTGGGTCCATGGACTTATCAAGGAATTTATCTGGAGCCTACGGGTTGTGACACAAGCCATGGATCCATTGTAGAATATAAGGGAGAATGGTATGCTTTCTATCACAACAGCTCTATTTCGGGGAAAGGTAATCTACGCTCTATTTGTGTAGATAAGTTGTACTACAATCCGGATGGTACCATACAAGTGGTAGAGCAGACAAAATAGTTAGTCGGTTATCTATTATATTACAAATGAATATAAACAAAAAATGTTGTTATGAAATTTATGCATTGTTTAGCTTCCGTAATTTTAGCTTCCATATTGGGTGCTTGCGGAGAAGTACAAAATCAAAAAATAATCGGTAGAGCTCCAGTTGACTATGTAAATCCCTATATGGGAAATATCAGTCATTTGCTGGTTCCCACTTTTCCTACTATCCATTTACCGAATAGTATGCTTCGTGTTTATCCGGAACGGGCTGATTATACGACGGATCAGTTGAACGGGTTGCCTTTAATTGTGACGAGTCATCGTGGCAGTTCTGCTTTTTAATTTGAGTCCTTATCAGGGGGATAGCCTTCGTCCGGTTATAGCATATAGCTATGATGATGAGAAATTGAAGCCATATTATTATGAGGTGTTTCTTGATGATGCAGAAATTAATGTAAAATATGCACCTTCTCATCAATCTGCTCTTTATCAGATAGAGTATGGGCAACCCAATAAACCTGCTTATATGATGATTAATTCGCAGAATGGAGTTATCAAGGCGGGTGATGGTTTTGTGAGCGGTTATCAGCAATTGCAGAACAATACGTGTGTGTATTTGTATGTTGAATCGGACATTGCGCCGTTGCAAACAGGTATTTTAGTTAACGGTAAGCTAGATACTTCTAAAAAAAAAATGCTGAAGGCCGTAACGCTTGTGCCGTTCTGCATTTTGCTGACGGAACTAAAAAGGTAAATTTGCGCTATGGTATTTCATTTATAAGTGAAGAACAGGCAAAGAAGAACCTACAACGTGAGTTACCGGACTATGATTTGCAGGCTTTGGTAAAGAAAGGTCGTCAAGTATGGAATGAAGCTTTAGGTGATATTCAGGTAGAAGGTGGTGCAGAGTCCGATAAACAAATTCTGTATACGTCACTTTATCGTGTGTTTGAACGTCCGGTTTGTATCAGTGAGGATGGACATTATTACAGTGCATTTGATGGAAAGATACATGAAGACAATGGTGAACCTTTTTATACGGATGATTGGATTTGGGATACTTATCGTGCTGCTCATCCCTTTGCGTTTGTTGATTGATGAGGAAACAGAAAAAAAATGTAATTAATTCTTATTTGCTTATGGCAGAGCAGATGGGAAATATGTGGATGCCTACTTTTCCTGAGATAACAGGCGATTCCCGTCGTATGAATTCTAATCATGCGGTAGCAACTATAGCTGATGCTGCCGCTAAAAAGGATTGCAGTTTGATTTGAAGAAAGCCTATGAGGCTTGTCGCAAGGGATAGAAGAAAAAACGCTGGCTCCTTGGTCAGGGTGCGGCTGCTGGTTGGATAGATGATTTTTATAAGAAAAAACGGATATATCCCGGCGCTTCAGGCCGGAGAAAAAGAAACAGATCCGAATGTACATCATTTTGAGAAACGTCAACCGATTGCTGTAACATTAGGTACATCTTATGACCAATGGTGTTTGTCGCGTATAGCGGATATTTTGGGAAAGAAAGAAGACATGCTTCATTATCTGAGATGTTCTTATAATTATCGTAATGTATATAATGCCGAAACTGCCTTTTTTTCACCCTAAAGATAAAAATGGAAAATGGATTGAACCGTTTGATTACCGTTATTCAGGAGGTCAGGGGGCTCGTGAGTATTATGGCGAGAATAATGGCTGGGTGTATCGTTGGGATGTTCCTCATAATGTGGCTGATCTGATTAATTTAATGGGTGGTAATGAGCTGTTTATTGCTAATTTGGATCAAACTTTTCGTGAACCGCTGGGACGTGGGAAATATTCTTTTTATGCTCAGTTGCCCGACCATACAGGTAATGTAGGACAGTTCTCGATGGCTAATGAGCCCTCACTGCATATCCCTTTATCTGTATAATTATGCCGGTCAACCATGGAAAGCTCAAAAACGTATTCGTCAAATGCTGAAAACTTGGTTCCGTAATGACCTGATGGGAGTTCCGGGAGATGAGGATGGTGGCGGAATGTCTGCTTTTGTCGTTTTTTTTCTTCTTTTAGGTTTCTATCCGGTAACTCCGGGATTTCCTGCTTATAATATTGGCAGCCCGTTATTTACTGAGGCTAAAGTGACATTGAACAATGGGAAAGTATTTGAGATAGAGGCACAAAATGCATCTGATGAAAATAAATATATTCAGTCGGCAACGCTGAATGGTAAAGAGTGGAATAAGCCTTGGTTTAGTCATGATGATATAAAAGATGGAGGGAAGCTAATATTGATAATGGGTAACAGACCTAATAAGTCATGGGGTAGTGCTAATGATGCGGTACCGCCATCAGCCTGAGAAATTATAAATTGGAGTAGTTGGCTGTATTATATGATTTCTATCTTCTGTGTAGATAGAACTATAAGTAACAAATAAAACATCATGAAAACACTTAAAAAGGTTCTTTTTATAGGTTTAATGGCTTTTATCGTTTGTTTAGCAAGAACGGTTCAAGCCCAAGAACTTTATAAAAATGAGAAAGCACCAATCCATGAGCGTATTATGGATCTCCTGTCGCGTTTAACAGTTGAGGAAAAGATAAGTTTGCTGCGTGCCACTTCACCGGGCATTTCTCGTTTGGATATTCCAAAATACTATCATGGCAATGAAGCGCTTCATGGGGTAGTCCGTCCTGGTAGATTTACGGTTTTCCCACAAGCTATCGGGTTGGCTGCAACCTGGAATCCTGTATTGCAAAAACAAGTGGCTACTGTTATTTCTGATGAGGCGCGTGCCCGTTGGAATGAACTGGATCAAGGACGTGAACAAAATAGTCAGTTCAGTGATTTACTCACTTTCTGGTCTCCTACGGTAAACATGGCGCGTGATCCACGTTGGGGACGTACTCCGGAAACTTATGGTGAAGACCCTTATTTGAGTGGTATTATGGGGAACTGCTTTTGTGAAAGGGTTGCAAGGAAATGACAGTCGTTATTTGAAGATAGTGTCAACTCCTAAGCATTTTGCTGCCAATAATGAAGAGCATAATCGCTTTGTATGTAATCCGCAAATATCAGAAAAGCAATTACGCGAGTACTATCTTCCGGCTTTCGAAGCATGTGTTAAGGAAGGAAAATCTGCATCTATTATGTCTGCTTATAATGCTTTTGAATGATGTACCTTGTACGTTGAATGCTTGGTTGTTGACCAAAAGTATTACGTGAAGATTGGGGGTTCAAAGGATATGTGGTCTCTGACTGTGGAGGCCCTGCTTTGTTGGTTAATGCTCATAAGTATGTGAAAACAAAGGAAGGGCCTGCCGCTACTTTGTCTATAAAGGCCGGACTGGATTTAGAATGTGGTGATGATGTGTATGATGCGCCGTTATTAAATGCTTACCGACAATACATGGTTACTGATGCCGACATAGACTCGGCTGCTTATCGTGTGTTGAGGGCACGTATGCAGTTAGGACTATTTGATAGTGGGGAAAAACAATCCTTATACCAAGATATCTCCCAAAAGTGATAGGCTCTAAGGAACATCAAAAGGTAGCGTTAGATGCTGCTCGTGAATGTATCGTACTACTAAAAAAATCAGAACAAGATGTTACCGCTTGATGCTAAGAAAATTAAATCCACTGCAGTGGTGGGCATTAATGCAGGACGCAGTGAGTTCGGTGATTATAGTGGGCTACCGGTCATTGCTCCGGTTTCTATTTTGCAGGGTATCAAGGATAGGGTAGGTGATACTGTAAAGATTGTATATGCTCCATGGAAATCAGCAGTAGATGGTATGGAACTCATTCAGGGAGCTAGTTTCCCTGAGGGGTTGAAAGCAGAGTATTTTTGATAACACGAATTTGCAAGGTATTCCAAAAGTAAGGAAAGAGGAATGGATTAATTTTTGAACCTGCTAATCAGGCACCGGATCCCTTCCTGCCCAAATCCCCTTTGTCTGTTCGCTGGACGGGTAAATTGCGTCCTACGGTTACGGGGGCAATACACTTTTTAGTTTTTTGTCCGATGATGGATGTCGTTTGAGTATTGATGATAAAATGTTGATTGATGCATGGCAGGGACATGCAATCTGTACAGATACGGCAACTATTTATTTGGAAGCAGGAAGAGATTATCGGTTGAAAGCTTCGAATATTACGATAATCGTGACTATGCTGTTGCCAAATTACAATGGAAAGTTCCGCAAATTAGGAAAAAGACTCGTTTGATTTGTACGGTGAAGCAGGAAGAGTAGTACGTGAATGTGAGAAAGTTGTGGCTGTATTGGGCATTAATAAGGCGATAGAACGTGAAGGACAGGACAGATCTGACATTCAACTTCCAGCAGATCAGCGGGAGTTTTTGAAGGAAATCTATAAGGTAAATCCTAATATTGTAGTTGTATTGGTTGCTGGTAGTTCATTATCAATTAATTGGATGGATGAACATATACCTGCTATCATCAATGCATGGTATCCTGGTGAGAGTGGAGGGAAGGCGGTAGCAGAAGTTCTCTTTGGCGATTATAATCCGGGTGGTCGTTTGCCGTTGACTTATTATAGAAGTTTAGATGAGCTTCCTCCATTTGATGATTATGATATTACTAAAGGGCGCACTTATCAGTACTTTAAGGGTAACGTACTTTATCCTTTCGGTTACGGGTTGAGTTATACCTCATTTAAATATTCCGATTTGCAAGTAACCGATGGCAACCAAGAAGTAAATGTTTCATTTTGTCTAAAGAATGTGGGAAAATATGCTGGTGATGAGGTTGTGCAGATTTATGTGAAACTTCCGGAAAGAGATAAGATAATGCCTATAAAGGAACTTAAAGGCTTTGAGCGTATCTCGCTGAAAAGAGGGGAAAGTCGCAAAGTGACCATTCGATTAAAGAAAGATCTGCTTCGTTATTGGGATGAAGAGAAAGAATGCTTTGTACACCCTTCTGGAGATTATACTATTATGATAGGTGCTTCTTCTGCTGATATTCGTCTACAAAAGGTTTCTTCTATAACTCAAAAGTTTGGCAATTAGATCTTTCATACGAAAGGCGATAAAAATCCCGTCCTGCTTTCACAAGTAAGACGGGAAAACGACAAAATTTATAATAGCCTCTTTAAGAGGACTATACAAGTATATAAAGAAAATAAAATCATACTATGAGGAAACTAAAAAAGCCCTCGACTTGTTAATATAGAAACCACTCATGCACTAACAATAAATGCGATAAACGCATCGTCGAGGGCTTAATGCCTTTCCGTTGCATATATCGCATTTATTATCATACATAAGTGGTAGTGCAAAAGTAATAATTATTTTTGATAATAGAAGCCTTTTTTCTATTTTTTACTTGTAATATTCGAATATAATATATTTTCTGATTGATTATTTGCACAAAACATTTGGTAAATCCAAAAACTTCCTCTACTTTTGCGCCCCGAAAAGGAGAGGTGCTCGAGTGGTTGAAGAGGCACGCCTGGAAAGTGTGTATACCCCAAAAGGGTATCCGGGGTTCGAATCCCCGTCTCTCCGCTGAACGCTAAAGACAAATAGTGGAAAAGCTAAGGCAGTCCCGTAAAATCAAGGTTTTACGGGACTTCTTTCGTTTTGTCGGCGGACAAGCAAAAGACAAGAAAATGCCCCGTTTGGACAAAGTAGTGTTACTAAATCGTTACTGAAAATAGGGCGGAATAAAATAAATTGTTGCTTTTCTTGCTGCTAATAGGGAAAGAAAAAAGACTGATATTCAGCGTTTTAAATATCAGTCTTTGAAAGAGCCGCTAGCCAGACTTGAACTGGCGACCTACGCGTTACGAATGCGTTGCTCTACCAACTGAGCTATAGCGGCGATCGTTTTTGTTTACGGGGTGCAAAGGTACATCTTTATTTGAATTTGCAAAAAGAATTGCTTGATTTTTTAGAAATATTTCCGGAAGTTATTTTTGGGAATGGGTTATAAAACTATTGTTTTTAATCAAAGTAGCATGTAGCTTTTTTTATATTTTTGCAAGCAAACAGGGAACGCAGTGGAAGGTAAAAAGATGTGACTTAAAATATGTATTTATAGGAAGTGGCTTGTTCGATAAGTAATAGTAGCGAAGGGCTTTCTGCTATATTGAGATAGGGAATTAATTCTTTTTCCGAAACTTCGGAATGAAATAAATGTATATTATGAAAATAATGTATTACCTTTTGTCCCCAATTTAAAAACATTACTAGATAACTAAAAGATTAATCAAAGATCTTACTTATGCGTAAATTTATACTATTGTGTTTGTTGGTATTTACGGTATCAAGTGTGGTATTTGCCCAACAAATGACGGATGAACAAGTTATTCAGTATGTGCAGGAAGGCTCAACAGGCGGGGAAGTCTCAACAACAGATGTCGATTGAACTGATGAAGAGAGGGGTCACAAAGGAGCAAATTCAAAGAATACAATCTGAGTATTCGGGAAAAGCAAATGTAACGACCGGAACCGGAGGAGAAAAAGCAGCAGATTCACGTTTACGTACCCCAAAGAAATACGAGAATAAAAATAAGAACATTTCTCAAGAAAATTCCACTTTAGAAAATTCCAACTCTAAAAAACAAACCATAAAAGGGTTGCGTGCTAAAAACGATCAACAGCGTGATGAAAAGAGATGGAGCAGGAATTCGGTTGGGATGGCAATGAACAGACAGACTATTTAGAATATGACAACTTCCTTGGCAAAGAGAAGAAAGAAAAAAAGAGGATCCTACCCAACAAATTTTTCGGACATAATATTTTCGATAACGAATATCTGACTTTTGAACCCAATATAAATGTGGCAACACCCGACAATTATCGTTTGGGGGCGGGCGATGAAGTTATCATAGATGTTTGGGGTGTTTCTCAAAAAGACCATTAGGGAAATTATCTCACCCGAAGGCACTGTGCAAATTGAAAACTTAGGTCCGGTTTATTTGAGTGGGAAAACAGTCAAAAGAGGCTAATAACTATCTGAAAAACGAGTTTGCCAAGATATATGCCGGTGTTACGGGTGAAACTCCTAATACTCAGATTAAATTGACTTTGGGTGAGATTCGTTCTATTCAAGTGAATGTAATGGGTGAAGTTGTTGTGCCGGGCACTTACACTCTCTCTTCATTCGCTTCAGTTTTCCATGCCTTGTATTGGGCAGGCGGAGTAAATAAAATCGGTAGTCTTCGAAGCATAAAAGTTATACGCGACGGAAGAGACGGTTGCAGATTTGGACATCTACGATTTTATCATGGAAGGCCGATTGAAAGATGACATTCGCTTGCAGGACGGTGATGTGATTCTTGTCAATCCTTATCAGACCTTGGTACAGATATTGGGCAAGGTGAAACGTCCTATGTACTATGAGATGAAGCCGACTGAAACCATTGCAACTTTGCTTAAATATGCCGGTGGGTTTACCGGTGATGCTTATAAAAAAAAGCAATACGTCTTGTACGTAAGAGCGGTCGTGAATATCAGATATTCAATATTGATGAAATGGATTATTCCGTATTTCGTGTAGAGGATGGAGATGTTCTTACGGTGGATTCAGTTCTTGATCGTTTTGAAAATCGAGTGGAGGTACGCGGTGCCGTTTATCGCGAAGGGTTGTATCAGTTGAGTGGAGAAGTGAACACTGTGAAACAATTGATAAAGAAAGCCGAAGGTGTGCGTGGTGATGCATTTTTGAATCGTGCTGTGATCAGTCGTGAGTATGATGACTTGACTCGGGAAATGATTGCGATAGACTTGAAAGGCTTGTTGAATGGGGTTGTTGCAGATATTCCTTTTCAGAAGAATGATATATTGTTTATCCCCAGTGTTCAGGATTTGAGGGAAGAAACCACAGTTGCTATTCATGGTGAGGTTGCTGATCCGGGTACTTATCTTTATGCGGACAAGATGACGGTAGAAGATTTGATTCTACAAGCAGGTGGTCTGTTGGAGGCTGCTGCTACAACCAGGGTTGAAGTGTCCCGTCGTGTGAAAGACCCCAAGAGCACTGTTTTCAGTGGGACAATCGGTCAGAACTTCTCATTCGACTTAAAAGACGGTTTGCTGGTGGGGGAAGGCAGCGGTTCGTTCCATCTTGAGCCGTTTGATGAAGTGTATATCCGTAAAAGTCCGGCTTACCATCGTCAACAGACTGTGACAGTGGCAGGTGAAGTGCTCTTTAGTGGGAATTATGCATTGTCCAAGAAAAATGAGCGTTTGAGTGACTTGATCACTAAAGCCGGAGGTATATCATCGGATGCATATGCCAAGGGGGCTCGTTTGCTGCGTAAAGATGAGTGAAGAAGAGCTGCGTCGTAAAGAAGATGTGCTGCGTATGGCGCAAATGACTTCCGGAGGTGACTCTATTTCTGTTAAGAAGTTGGATTTGTCCGATACCTATTCGGTTGGTATCAATTTGAGAAAGCCTTGCAGAATCCGGGTTCGGATTATGACATGGTGTTGCGTGAGGGCGATATGCTTTATGTTCCCGAATACGTACAGTCAAGATCAGTGGTGCTGTGATGTATCCTAATACGGTGCTTTATAAAGCCGGGGAAGGCTGGAAGTACTATGTCAACCAGGCCGGTGGATTTGGTAATGATGCCAGAAAGCGGAGAGCTTTTATGTTGTTCATATGAATGGTACGGTATCCCGTTTGAAATCAGGTGAGCAAAGGAAATTGAACCGGGATGTGAGATCATTTGTTCCGAGCAAAGGCCCCAAGAAGAAGATGAGTCCTGCTGAAATTA
>VOFK01003594.1_pt1 | contig 35656 bp, 39 predicted proteins | sample 5384121 | NCBI WGS metagenome assembly VOFK01 (sample SAMN12384730, study PRJNA508395) | human gut metagenome | isolation source: healthy gut J | host: Homo sapiens | reverse complement strand
CCCAGCACCAGCGCCCGCTCCAGCAGCGCTCCGAACTTCAGGCACCGGTTGCAGTCGATGCAGGGATTGGGAGTGTGACCGGCGCAGTATTCCGCCACGAACCGGTCCATGACCTCCCGGGCGAAGCGCTCCGTCTCGTTGAACACATAAAACTTCATGCCCAGGCGATAGGCCACGGACCGGGCGTCGTCGGCGTCGTCGGCGGAGCAGCAGGTCCCCGCCTTTTCGCCGTTATACAGCCGCAGCATGGCCCCGTCGCACTCGTACCCCTGCTGCCGCAGCAGCAGAGCGGCGGCGCTGCTGTCCACTCCCGCCGGACATGGCCACCAATACGCGTTTTCCTTCCATGTGTGACCTCCTATGCATAAAACAGGGAAAAAACGGCAATCCTTCAATCAATATAATTCCTGGTGAACGCCTGGACCGGCAGGGCGTCGGCCAGCTCCACCAGCACCGGGTTGAAGCCGCCGGCATAGTGGAAGAGCGGCTGGCGCACCAGGGTCACGCCGCTGCGGCGGTCCGGCAGGCGCACCGTTACCGCGGTGCCCTCCCCCTGCCGGGAGGAGACCACCAGGCTGCCGCCGTGGCCCTGGGCAATGCGGCGGCACAGGGGCAGGCCCAGGCCCAGCCCGTGGACCGGCAGGTCCATATTGCTGTGCTGCCAGCGGTCAAACAGACGCTCCAGCTTGTCCTGAGGAATGCCGGGGCCGCTGTCCTTCACGCACAGCAGCACGCAGTCCGGCCCCGTCCGCAGGGCCACCTCGATGGTCCCGCCGGGGGGCGTGAATTTCATGGCGTTGGACACCAGGTTCCAGAACAGCCGCTCTAAAAGCTCCCGGTTGGCGGCGATGACGTGGGCCCGGCCCCGGGGTGAACACCAGGCGCAGGTCCATCAGCTCCGCCAGGACCTGCCCCTGGCGGCACAGACCCTCCAGCAGCTCCACCAGCTCCACGTTCTCCGTGTCCAGGGGCTTGTCCTCCGCCAGCATGGGGGCGTCGGACAGGTTGTTCACCACCCGAAGGATCTTGTAATAGCTCTGGCACAGAATGGCGGCGCTGCGGTCCGTTCCGGTGTCCCGGTCCCGCAGCCGCTCCGGAGCCAGGCGGCCCAGAGCCCCATGTATATTGGCCAATGCCCCGCGCAGCTGGACGGCAATCCCCGGCAGCACCTCGCGGAGCATCTGCTTTTCGGCTTCGCTGTATTCCATGTGATACAGCCTCCTTCCACTATTGTTTACGATTCCGGAAAAGCCCGACGCTTATTCCCGGAACGTTCTGTCTGTCATGCAAATTTATACCATACTATATCAAAGAAAGAGGAAAAACACAAGATATTTGTCGCATTCTGGAAAATCAGAAAAATTTTAAAAAAGGGTCTTGCATTTTTGGAATTCATCGCATATAATACTAAACGTACCATACATTTGATATATTCCATTACGGAGAGGAAGCTGTGTTTATATGAGCATCAAAGTCGGCATCAATGGTTTTGGCCGCATCGGCCGTATGGTCCTGCGCTGCAGCCTGCAGCACCCCGAGATCGAGATCGTGGGCATCAACGACCTGTGCCCCGCCGATTACCTGGCCTATATGCTGAAGTATGACACCATGCACGGCAGGATCAATGCCCAGGTGTCCTCCGGCGATAATTCCATCATCGTGGACGGCCACGTGATTCCCGTGTACGCCGAGCGTGACCCCGCCAACCTGCCCTGGAAGGAGATCGGCGCGGAGTACGTCATCGAGTCCACCGGTCTGTTCCTGACCAAGGACAAGGCCAAGGGCCATATCGAGGCCGGTGCCAAGCACGTGGTGATGTCCGCCCCCTCCAAGGATGACACCCCCATGTTCGTTATGGGCGTCAACCAGGACACCTACACCTCTGACATGACCTTCGTCTCCAACGCCAGCTGCACCACCAACTGCCTGGCCCCCATTGCCAAGGTGCTGCACGATAACTTCGGCATTGCCGACGGCCTGATGACCACCGTTCACTCCACCACCGCCACCCAGAAAACGGTGGACGGCGTGTCCGTGAAGGATTGGCGTGGCGGCCGTGCCGCCTCCGGCAATATCATCCCCAGCTCCACCGGCGCTGCCAAGGCCGTGGGCAAGGTGATCCCCAGCCTGAACGGCAAGCTCACCGGTATGTCCATGCGTGTGCCCACCCTGGATGTGTCCGTGGTGGACCTGACTGTGAACCTGGAGAAGCCCGCCAGCTATGACGAGATCTGCGACGCCATGAAGAAGGCCTCCGAGGGTGAGCTGAAGGGGATTCTGGATTATACCGACGAGGCTGTGGTTTCCTCCGACTTCCTGGGCGACACCCACACCTCTATCTTCGACGCCAAGGCCGGTATCGCCCTGACCGACACCTTTGTGAAGGTGGTCTCCTGGTATGATAACGAGATCGGCTATTCCGATAAGATCCTGTGCCTGATTGAGCACATGTATTCCGTGGATCACAAGTAAATCCAGCCAATTTCCCCTTTTATTGTTTTCCTTCTTTTTGTTCCGGAAAAAACGCCGTCCATCCTGGGCGGCGTTTTTTCCGTTCGGACGCCGGAATGCGCAGGGAAAAGCCGTCTTCGGAAAGGAAGATCGTTACGAAAGAAACCCATCAGGGGTGTCTTTCGTTTGCAATCATAGGCATTTCAGAACGTAACGTTCTGAAATGCTGCAAGCAGCCTGTCAAAAAAATTTTTGACAGGCTGCCCGGAAAAAGCGCCGTCCATCCCCCGCCGGGCGGCTTTGATATATATCTGGCTATCGGGAAAAGGGCGGTTATTCCGCCAGCAGGCCCGCGTGGACCATGGCGTGGTACAGGCCGTCCTCCGCCGGGGTGCCGGTGACATACTCCGCCACCGCCTGCACCCGGGCCGGGGCATTGCCCATCACCAGCGGGTGTCCCACGCATTGCAGCATCTCCAGGTCGTTGGCGCTGTCGCCAATGGCATAGCAGTCGGCCAGGTCCTCACCCAGGGCCTGGGCCACCGCCAGGCAGCCGGAGGCCTTGGAATACCCCCGCACCGGCAGCTCCAGCATGTTGCCCCGGTCGATGACCTGGCACATGGGGGCCGCCTCCGCCAGGAACTCCTCCCGGAGGCTGTCCGGCGCCGTCAGCACGCACACCTTGTCAAAGTGGAAGTCCGGGTCTCCGTCGGGCTGTCCCACCCGGACGCCCCGGTCCTCCAACCGGGCGATGGCACCCCGCAGCTCCCGGTTCACGACGCCGTGTGGGGTGTCGCACCAGATGCGCTCCGCCTCCTCAAAGTACATATCCACCCGGCACCGGCGGCCGATCTCCAGGATTTTCCGGCTGGTCTCCCGGTCGAAGCCCACATGGCGGATGATCTTCCCGTCCAACTGGATATACTGGCCGCAGGAGCACACCAGTCCGTCAAAATCCATGTCCATAAGCTGCGGGTCCATGGCAAGCCTGGGCCGCCCGGTGTTGATGACGCAGTGGTGCCCCGCCTGGCGCAGCCGCCGCACCGCCGTCACGGCGGAGGGGGGAATGGTGCCGTCCAGGTCCATAACGGTGCCGTCGATGTCAAAGAAAATAATGCTCATATTCGGTCCTCTCAGCATGTTTTTCTGGATTATAAAGCAATTTCCCCCGAAAAGGAATCCGCATAATGCACAAATGTGCCGCCCCGGCGGACGGGAGTTTTTCCCGGGCTTGCAATGGCTGCCGCCCTCTGCTACAATAAAGCAAAATTGCCAGAGCATCCAAGGAGGAACATCCCATGACCAAGCAGGAAACCTATGACTATCTCCGGGCCCGGGGCGTGGCCTTTGAGATTACCGAGCATCCGGCGGTGTTCAATATGGAGGAGTGCGCCGCCGTGGACATGCCGTATCCGGAGGACGACGCCAAGAACATCTTCGTCCGGGACGCCAAAAAGCAGAATTACTATCTCATCACCATCCGCCACGACAAGCGGGTGGACCTGAAGGAGTTTCAGCGCCGCCACGGCACCACCCGGCTGAGCTTCGCCTCCCCAGAGGACCTGATGGCCCGGCTGCACCTGACCCCCGGGTCCGTGACGCCTCTGGGCCTGCTGAACGATCCGGATCGGTCGGTGCAGTTCTATCTGGACCGGGATTTCGAGGGAGGCCGCATCGGCCTTCACCCCAACGACAACACCGCCACCGTGTGGCTGTCCACCCGGGACCTGCTGGACCTGCTGCGGGAGCACGGCTCCCCGGTCCAGTGGGCAGAGATCTGAGACAAGGAGGTCCGCCATGAATCCCACCGATCTGCTGGCCGCTCTGCACACGGCGGAGCGGCTGAAGGACACCACCCGCCACTGCTGCACCTCTCACCGCCGCCCGGAAAGCGTGGCAGAGCACAGCTGGCGCATCGCCCTGATGGCCTTCTGGCTGCGGGACGAGTTTCCGCAGGCGGATATGGACCGGGTCATCCGCATGTGCCTGATCCACGACCTGGGGGAGTGCTTCACCGGCGATATCCCCACCTTCCGCAAAACGGCGGAGGACGAGGAACGGGAGGAGCGGCTGCTGCATGAGTGGGTGGACACCCTGCCCGCCCCTTATGGAACGGAGATGCACGCCCTGTACCGGGAGATGGCCGCCCAGGAGACTCCGGAGTCCCGCATCTATAAGGCCCTGGACAAATTTGAGGCCGTGATCCAGCACAACGAGTCCCCCATCGACACCTGGGAGCCTCGGGAATACGACCTGAACCGCACCTACGCCATGGAAAACGCCGCCTGGTCCCCCTATCTGACCCGCCTGCGGCAGGTCATCCTCCGGGAAACGGAGGAGAAAATCGCCAACGAAAAATAAGCAAAGCAGTCCCCCGGCCTGGGCCGGGGGACTGCTTTGCTTATTCGTGTTCCTGCTGCTTCTTCTCATGCCGCCGGCAGACGGCCCGGTAGATCAGCAGCCCAACGCCGGACACCGCCAGGGTCACGGCGAAAACCAGGATGGCAAACTGATAGTCCTTCACCCCCAGGGCGCTGCCGCCGATGGTGGAGGTCAGCACCGAGGGCAGACGCCCCACGGTGCACAGCAGCAGCCACTTGCCCCAGGACAGGTCCGTCAGCCCGGCGAAGTAGCACAGCAGGTCCTTGGGGGTGCCCGGCACGGTGAATATCAGCCAGAACAGGGCGTCCCGCTTGGGGGAGCTTTGCAGGAATTTCAGCTTCTCCAGCTTCTCCCGGGGGAAGAAGATCTCCACCAGCTCCCGGCCGAACCGCCGCACCAGGGCAAACACCGCCACGCTGCCCAGAACCCCCCCCAGCAGACACAGCACGCTGCCCCGCAGGGCCCCGAAAGCATAGCCGCCGCTGATCTCCAGGGGCTCCCCGGGGATCACAGCCACCACCACCTGCAAAAACACCATGCCCACATAGGCGGCCATGCCCAGCAGGCCGTGGCCGTCCACCCACAGGCGGAACTCCTCCGGCCGGGAGGCAAAGCGCACCAGGGGCCGCCCAATGAACCACCCCACCGCCGCCGACAGCAGCAGGAAGATGGCGATGGCCGCCCAGGCGATGAGCTTTTTCTGTTTATCCGTGAAAACGTGCTTGTCCATAAGAAACCTCGATCTGTTGATATGGACATTATACCACATTCTTCCGACCGTTTTTGAACAGACCGTGAAATAATCCTTAAACCGGGGTTACGCCCTTAAAGATATCACAATAAGCAATCCGCTTCCGGCAAAAACCGGAAGCGGATTGCTTATTTTTTATTGTTCTGCCGGGCCGGGGATGTCGCCCACGCCGTCCAGCACCAGCCGGGGGCGGTAGGGGAACTTGGCGATGTCCTCCCGCCGGGTGACGCCGGAGAGCACCAGCACCGTGTCCAGGCCGGTTTCGATACCGGCCACCATGTCGGTGTCCATGCGGTCGCCGATCATCACGGCGTCCTCCGAGTGGACCCCCAGGATCCGCAGGCCCGTGCGCATCATCAGGGGGTTGGGCTTGCCCACGAAATAGGCGCTCTGGCCGGTGGCCATCTCGATGGGGGCGATCATGGCCCGGCAGGCGGGGATGATGCCGTCCTCGGCAGGCCCCGTCAGATCGCTGTTGGTGCCGATGAGCTTGGCCCCCTTCAGCACCAGCCGAACCGCCTTGAGGATGTTCTCATAGTTATACGTATTGCCCTCGCCGATGATGACGTAATCCGGGTCCACGTCGTTCATGGTGATGCCCTCGTCGTGGAGGGCCATGATCAGCCCCGCCCCGCCGATGACATAGGCGCTGCACCCTGGGGCCTGACTGCTGATGAACCGGGCCGTGGCCAGGGCGCTGGTATAAAAGTGGCTCTCGTCCACATCCAGCCCCATGCGGTGCAGCTTCTGCTGCAGCTCCTTAGGGGACCGCTCGGAGGAGTTGGTGAGGAACAGGAAATTTTTCTGCTCCCGATACAGCCACTCCACAAATTCCTTCACCCCCGGCAGCAGCCGGTTGCCGTGATAGATGACACCGTCCATGTCGCAGATAAAGCCTTTTTTCTGTCGCAGCTGGTCCATAAGAATCCTCCTATATGATAAAATTTACCGATTTCCGCGGTTTTTCCGCCAGATCAGGGCCAGACCCCGCAGAAGCAGGCTATCGTCCCGGCGGATGTCCCGGCGGCAATAGGGGGTGATGACCCCGGACAGGCCCCCGGTGGCCACGGCGGTGCAGGGAGCGCCCAGCTCCTCCTCCATGCGGTCCAGCAGACCGTCGGCCATGGCGGCGGCCCCGTAAATGGCACCGGCCTGAAGGCTGTCCTCGGTGACGGAGCAGATGACCTTCCCCGGGGCCTCCAGGGCGATATCCGGCAGCTGGGCCGTGCCGGAAAACAGGGCGTGGAGACTCAGCTTCACCCCGGCCAGGATCACGCCGCCCCGATAGCGGCGGTCTGCGTCCACCACCGTCACGGTGGTGGCGGTGCCGAAGTCGAACACCACCACCGGCAGGGGATACTCCGCCGCAGCGGCGGCGTCGGCGGCCAGCAGGTCCACCCCCAGGGTCTCCGGCTGTTCAATGGCGATGTCCAGCCCGGCGGGGGTGGTGGGACCTACCACCAGGGCCTCCAGCCCCGTAACGCTTCGGATGGCCCGGGCCGTTTCCTCCGTCAGCCGGGGCACCACCGAGCCGATGACGGCCCCTTCCGGGGCGGCCTGCCCCTCCAGCACCCGGCGGATGGCGTCGTCATACGCCTCCGGCGGCAGCGGCTCCCCGGAGGGGACCCGGCACTGGGATACGACCCGGTCCTTCTCATCCAGCAGGGCCAGAACGATGTTGGTGTTTCCGATGTCGGCGGTCAGCAGCATAAAATTTCCTCACTTATACAGCGTTTTAGCTTGGCCGAAAAGCTTGCGCTTTTCGGCCAAGCCGGGGATATTTCAGGATTGCTTCCTGGGAATGGTGACGGTGATGGTGGTGCCCTTGCCGGGCTGACTCTCCAGCTGCACGGTTCCGTGGTGATAGGCCACGGCGTGCTTCACGATGGACAGGCCCAGGCCGGTGCCGCCGGAGGCCTTGGAGTGGCTCTTATCCACCCGGTAAAACCGCTCGAAGATCCGGGACTGGTGCTCCGGGGCGATGCCGATGCCGGTGTCCGCCACGGAGATCACGGCGTTTTCGCCGGCATCCGACACGGTGACCCGGACGCTGCCGCCGGGGACGTTGTACCCGATGGCGTTGTCGCAGAGGTTATAGATGGTCTCGTGCAGCAGACGGCGCACGCCCTCCGCCTGGACGTCCTGTCCCTCCACGGTAAGGCTGACCTGGCTTTTCTCGGCCTTGTCCCGCAGGTCGGCGGCAATGTCCCGGCACAGAGCCGGGATGTCCACCTGCTCCCAGGGCAAGGGGTCCCCCTCGTCCAGCTGGGACAGACGGATGATGTCGCCGATGAGGGCCACCAGCCGCTGGGCCTCCCGGCGGATGTGGCCCACGAACCGGGGCAGGTCCTCCTGCTTCACCAGTCCGTTTTCAATCAGCTCGGCGCTGCCGATGATCCCCTGAAGGGGGGTCTTTAATTCGTGGGAGACGTTGGCGGTGAACTCCCGGCGGCTCTGCTCCGCCGTCTCCTGCTGGGTGATGTCGAAGGCCAGCAGCACCGCGCCCAGCACGTCTTCGCCGGACCGGATGCGGGAGATATCGAACTGATAAATGCGGCCCGGGCGCTGCACATGGACCTCGCTGTGGCCGGAGGCCATGGCTTCCTCCAATGCGGCGCTGACGTCCCGGCTGCGGTCCACCGTCAGGAAATCCTGGCCCAGGCAGGTCTCGTCCGCCTCGAAAATCCGGCAGGCGGCGGGGTTGATGCTCAGCACGGCCCCGGCGTCGTCCAGCAGCACCAGGCCCTCCTGCATATGGGAGGTGATCTGTTGGAACTCGTCGGACCGGCGGCGCAGGTCCGTCAGCTGGCTGTCGATCTGCCGCCGCTGGACGTTGATGCGGCACAGCAGGGGGGACAGCTCCTCATAGGTGTCGTTTTCCAGGGGGTGCTCCAGATCCAGGGCGTTCAGGGGCGCGGTGATGCGTCGGGACAGGCGGCCCGCCAGCAGGCCCGACAGGATCAGGGCCACCGCCGCCGTCAGCAGAATGGCAGGCAGCATCCCCAGCAGCAGCATCCCCACGGTGGCCCGGCTGATGGAAATGCGCAGCACCGTGCCGTCCGGCATCCGGCTGGCATAGTAGCTGGTTTTTTCCAGCAGGGTGCTGGAATAGCGGGTGGAGTGGCCGGAGCCGGTGCGCAGGGCCTCCCGCACCTCGGTGCGGTCGCCGTGATTTTCCAGGCTTTCGGCGTCCCGCTTGGTGTCGCACAGCACCGCCCCGTCCGGGGCGATCCAGGTCAGGCGGTAGCGGTCCGCCGTGAGCTTGTTCAGATAATCGCGGCCCTGGGTTTCCACCGCAGCGGCGGCCAGCTGCAGCTGATCCTGCAATTGGTTTTCCTGCACGGAGGCAAAATAGCTGTACAGGCAGGTCATGACGATGGCCACCGCCGCTAAAAGCACGGCGGCAGCGGACACCATAAACGAGCGGAAAATTTTCTTGGTCATTCTTGTTCCTCCAGCCGGTAGCCCACGTTGCGGACGGTCTGGATGAGACTGCCGTAGGGGCCCAGCTTCTGGCGCAGCGTGCGGATGTGCATGTCCACGGTGCGGGTCTCGCCGCAGTAATCGGTGCCCCATACCTGGGCCATCAGCTGGTCCCGGGTAAAGGCCATGCCGGGGTGGGACAAAAGCAGCCGCAGCAGTTCGTATTCCTTATAGGTCAGGGGCACCCGCTGCCCGTCGCAGGAGACGGTGTGGGCGTCCTGGTCCAGGACCAGGCCCGCCAGGTGCAGCAGGTGGGCGGGCCTGGCGCAGCGGCGCAGCACCGCCTTCACGCAGGACACCAGCTCCATGACCCCGAAGGGCTTGGTCAGATAGTAGTCCGCGCCCAGGTCCAGGGCCTGGATCTTGTCATATTCCGCGCCTTTGGCGGTGGCCATGACCACGGGGATGGAACGGGTGGCAGGGGCGGCCCGCATACGGCGCAGCAGCTCCACACCGTCCACACCGGGCAGCATCACATCCAGCACCACCAGCTCCGGCAGCTCCCGGGCCGACTCCAGCGCGGACCAGAAGGCCCCGCCGTCGGCAAAGCCCTGGGCCTGGAACCCGGTGGACTGCAGGGTGTATACCTCAATATCAAGGATACTCGCATCGTCCTCCACGCACCAGATCATGGGTTATCCCTCCTTGTGCCGGCCGGTGATGGAAAAAATCACCCACTCGGCGATGTTGGTGGCGTGGTCGCCGATGCGCTCGAAATACTTGGCGATCATCAGCAGGTCCAGGGCGTACTCCCCGTCCGCGGGGTCGGCGGCGATGCGGGAGATCAGGGCCTGCTTCACCTGGCGGAAATAGGCGTCCACGGTGTCGTCGGCGGCCAGAACGGCCTCTGCTTTTATTGTATCATGTTTTACGAATGCGTCAACACTTTCTGTCACCATGGAGATGGTGGCCCGGGCCATCTGGCAGAGAATGTCGTCATGCTCGGCGGTGCGGCCCTTCAGGAAGGTGACGATCTCGGCGATGTCCTGGGCCTGGTCGCCGATGCGCTCCATGTCGGTGATCATTTTCAGCGCCGAGGAGATCTGCCGCAGATCGCGGGCCACCGGCTGCTGCTGCAGCAGCAGCTTCAGGCACAGGGACTCGATGGTGCGCTCCTTCTGGTCGATCTCGGTGTCCAGGGGGGCCACCCGGGCGGCCAGGTCGGGGTCTCCCTCCGTCAGGGCCTTGGAGGCCAGGGCGATGACCTCCTCGCACAGGGCGCCCATTTCAATCAGCTCCCGGTTCAGCAGCGCCAGCTGCTGGTCAAACTGTCTTCTCATTATCCGAACCTCCCGGTGATGTAGTCCTCGGTGCGCTTGTCGGCGGGGGCGGAGAACAGCTGCTCCGTCTTGCCGAACTCCACCAGCTCGCCCAGCAGGAAAAAGGCCGTGTTGTCGGAGATGCGGGCCGCCTGCTGCATATTGTGGGTGACCATGACCACGGTGTAGTGCTCCTTCAGCTCCACGGCCAGATCCTCGATTTTGGAGGTGGAGATGGGGTCCAGGGCGCTGGTGGGCTCGTCCATCAGCAGCACGTCCGGCTCCACGGCCAGGGCGCGGGCGATGCACAGCCGCTGCTGCTGGCCGCCGGACAGGCCCAGGGCGCTTTTCTTCAGCCGGTCCTTCACCTCGTCCCAGATGGCGGCGGACCGCAGGGAGCGCTCCACCATCTCGTCCAGCTTGGCCTGGCTGCGGATGCCGTGGGTCCGGGGCCCGTAGGCCACGTTGTCATAAATGCTCATGGGGAAGGGGTTGGCCTTCTGGAACACCATGCCGATGCGCTTGCGCAGCAGGGTGGGGTCCACCCTGGCGTCATAGATGTTCTTCCCGTGGAAGTCCACCTCCCCTTCGATCTTCACGGAGGGGGATCAGGTCGTTCATGCGGTTCAGGGTTTTCAGAAACGTGGACTTGCCGCAGCCGGAGGGGCCGATGAAGGCGGTGATCTGCCGCTCCGGAATGGCCACGGACACATCGTGGAGGGCGTGATTGGGCCCGTACCACAGGTTCAGGCTCTTGGCCTCAAGAATCGGTTCCATAAATTGCCTCATTTCTTTCGCAGCTTCCGCCCCACCAGGGAGGCGGTGAGGTTGATGAGCAGGGTCAGCACCATGAGGATGGTGGCGATGGAGAAGGCCAGCGCCGTCTCGCCGCCCTCGGTGGCGTAGACGTACAGGGCCACCGTCAGGGAGGCGGAGGAGGTGTGCAGGGACTTGATAAAGCCCACCAGCTCCAGGCCGAAGCCCACCGTATACAGCAGGGCGGCGCTTTCGCCCACAATGCGGCCCACCGCCAGGATGCAGCCGGTGACGATGCCGTCCACGGCCCCGGGCAGCACCACGGTGCGGATCATGTGCCACTTTCCGGCTCCCAGGCCCAGGGCCCCCTCCCGATAGGACTGGGGCACGGTTTTCAGGCTCTCCTGGGTGGTGCGGACGATGGTGGGCAGAATCATCACCACCAGCGTCAGGCTGCCGGCCAGGATGCCCGCCTTCAGGCCCAGCCGCTGCACACAAACAGCAGCATGCCCACCAGGCCGAAGATGATGGAGGGGATGCCGGTGAGGGTCTCGGTGGCAAACTCGATGGCGGCCACCAGCTTGCGGTTGGTGGCGTACTCGGTCAGATAGATGGCGGCCCCCACGCCCAGGGGCAGAACGATGACCATGGCCATCAAAATGATATACAGGGTGTTGAGAATGTTGGGCAGGACGCCCACGGTGTCCTTGATATAGCTGGTCTGGCTGGTCAGCAGGGACCAGGTGATGCCCGGCACCCCGCGATAGAAGATATAGCCGATGAGAAACAGCAGCAGGGCGCAGGTCAGTCCCGCGCACAGCCACACCAGAAACCGCAGCCCTCTGTCATACAGACGGCGGCGGGGCGACCATTTTGCTCCATGGGTCAGTCCTCCTTCCGCTTTTTGATGAACACATTGAGAAAAACGTTGATGAGCATAATGAACAGAAACAGCACCAGGCCGATGGAAAACAGGGCCTGCTGATACAGGCTCCCCACGGCGGCATCGGACATTCCGGAGATGATGCCGGTGGTGAGAAACCGGACGGACTGGAACAGTCCCGGCATATTGGCCACATTGCCTGCCACCATGATGATGGCCATGGCCTCGCCGATGGCCCGGCCCACGCCCAGCACCACCGCGGTGGCCACGCCGCTGCGGGCGGCGGGGAGGCTGACCCGGAAATAGGTCTCGGCGGCGGTGGCGCCCAGTGCCAGACTGGCCTCCTCATACTCCCTCGGCACCGCCCGCAGGGCCGTCTCCGCCACGTTGATGATGGAGGGCAGCACCATAATGGACAGCACCAGGATGGCCGCCAGCAGACAGGCGCCGGACCCCAGGGAGAAGGTGGTGCGGATCAGGGGCACCAGTACGATCATGCCCACCAGGCCGTATACCACCGACGGGATGCCCGCCAGCAGCTGCACAGCGGTGCGGATCACGGCGGCGGCCCTGGGCGGGGCCAGCTTTGCCAGGAAGATGGCCGTCATCAGGCCGATGGGCACGCCGATGACCATGGCCCCGGCGGTGCCGTATATGGAGGTGAGGATGAAGGGAAGAATGCCGTACTGGGCCCCGGTGGTGGTGTTGGTGGGGTCCCACACCTGGCCGAACAGGAATTTGAACAGGCCGATCTCCCGGATGGCGGGCAGGCCCGAGAGGATCAGATACACGCTGATGACCAGCACGAAGCCCACGGCCACGATGCCGCACAGCAGGAAGATCAGATGGATCACGGTTTCCAGGGCCTTGCGGGCCCCTGTATTCTTTGAACGCATAGTCGGTTCCTTTCTGGTCCGGAACGGGAAAGGCCCCTGGCCCGGGATAACGGGTCAGGGGAGGTCTCCCGGGGATGGTTACTTGGCCACGGGCACCGCACCGGCGTTCTTGATGAGGTCGGAAGCGGCGGAGGAGGTGGCGAAGTCGAAGAAAGCCTGAGCGGCGGCGGAGAGAGTCACGCCCTGCTTGGTCACCAGCACAAAGGGACGCTGGATTTCATAGCTGCCGTCCAGGACGGTGGCTTCGGTGCAGGCCACACCGCCCACGGTGAGGGCCTTGACAGTGGACTTGCCTTCCACGGCGGACAGAGATGCGTAGCCGATGGCGTTGGGGTTGCCGGCAACGGCCTCAATGACGCCGCCGGTGGAGGTCAGCTCCTGGTCCAGCTTGCAGGCATCCTTGGTATCGGTGATGGACTCGAAACCGTCCCGGGTGCCGCTGCCGGACTCACGGCCGATGCAGGAGATGGCGCCGGGGTCGCCCCCCACCTCGCTCCAGTCGGTGATCTTGCCGGTGAAGATGTCGGCGATCTGCTGAACGGTCAGATCGGCAACCTTGCTGCCGGCGTTGACGATGATGGCGATGCCGTCCAGGGCCACGGTGGTCTCCTGGAGACCGGCGGACTTCTCCTGGTCCTTCAGGGCCCGGGAGGCCAGGCCGATATCGGCGGAGCCGTTCTTCACGGCCTCGATGCCGGCGCCGGAGCCGGTGGGATCATAGGTGACGGTGACGCCGGGGTTGTCGGCGGTGAACTGCTCCTTCAGAGCGCCGATGACCTTGTCCATAGAGGTGGAGCCGTTGGTGGACACGGAGCCGGAGAGAGCGGTGCTGTTATCGTCGTTCTTAGGTGTCATTGCCCTTCTGGCCGCAGCCGGCCAGGATGCCCAGCACCATGACGATGCACAGGGCCATGGAAAGAAACCTTTTCATTTTTTCAGAATCTCCTTTCGATTCAACGGATTTTGGATATCCTCGGTACAGTTCATAGGATACGGGCCGGATGTAAAGCCGGAAAGGCGTGTTTTGTAAAATCCCGGTAAAATGCCGGGCCCGGCCAAGGACGAAATTTTCGCCGCCCGGCTTTACGGATGCCCGGCGGCGTGGTATACTCCAAAAGACGGAGAACGAGAAAAATCGGAAAGAGATGAGTCCTGTGCGGAAAAATCAGACAGAGGGGCTGCTGCGGAAGCTGCCCCGGCCCGCCGGGAAGAAACCGGCCCCGGCTGCCAATAAGGAGTAAATAACATGAAATATCAGGCGATTTTATTTGATATGGACGGAACACTGCTGGACACCCTGACGGATATGCAGGCGGCGGTGAACTACATCCTGGAAAAATACGGCTATCCCACCCGGACCTTAGAGGAGGTGCGCCGGTTCGTGGGCAACGGCGCGGGACCACTGATTCACCGGGCCCTGCCCCAGGGGGTGGACCCGGACCGGGAGGCGGAAATCCTGGCGGACTACCGGGCCTATTACCAGGCCCACAACTGCGTGGAGACCCGTCCCTATGACGGCATCGGGCCGCTGCTGGAGCGGCTGCGGCAGGCAGGCGTGCGGACGGCGGTGGTGTCCAACAAGCCGGACCGGACCACCCGGACCCTGGCGGCCCGGTTCTTCCCGGAGCTGGACGGGGCCATGGGCCAGCGGGAGGGCATCGCCTCCAAGCCCGCCCCGGATATGGTCCGGGCGGCTCTGGACCAGCTTCACGCGGCCCCGGAGGAGACTCTGTATGTAGGCGACAGCGAGGTGGACGTGGCCACCGCCCGGAACGCCGGGCTGGACATGATCGGCGTGGCCTGGGGGTTCCGGGGCCGGGCGGCTCTGGAGGCCGCAGGCGCGCCCCTGGTGGCGGACACCCCGGAGCAGCTGCTGGACATGCTGCAATGACCCCAAATCACGAAACGAGGTGCAATATGCATACATTTATGGTGCCCTGCCTGCTGGGGCTGGAAAAATTGGTGGGCGACGAGATCCGGCGGCTGGGCTTGAAGGACGTGCAGGTGGAAAACGGCCGGGTGCTGTGCCGGGGAGAACTGTCCGACCTGGCGCGGCTGAACATCAACCTGCGCTGCGGGGCGCGGGTGCTGCTGGTGCTGGGCCGGTTCCCGGCCCGCAGCTTTGAGGAGCTGTTTCAGGGCACCCGGGCCATCCCCTGGGAGGAGTATCTGCCCCGGGACGCGGCCTTCCCGGTGAAGGGCTACTCCATCTCCTCCCAGCTGCACGCGGTGCCCGCCTGCCAGTCCATCATCAAAAAGGCCATGGTGGAGCGGATGAAGGCCCACTACGGCCTGGAGCAGTTCCCGGAGGACGGGGTCAAGTATCAGGTGCGGTTCTCCCTGTTCAAGGACGAGGCCATGATCTGCCTGGACAGCTCCGGGGAGGGCCTGTACAAGCGGGGCTATCGGGCCGTGGGCGTGGAGGCCCCCCTGCGGGAGACGCTGGCGGCGGCCATGGTCATGCTGTCCCGCTTCCGGGGCCGGGACCCCTTCTGCGACCCCTTCTGCGGCAGCGGCACCATCTATCGAGGCGGCGCTGATCGCCAAGAACCGGGCCCCGGGCCTGGACCGCAGCTTCGACGCCCAGCGCTGGGGCTTTGTGCCCTCCGGGGACTGGCTGACCGCCGCCGGAGAGGCCATGGACAAGGAGTTCCACGGCCACTACGACATCTGGGGCGGCGACATCGACCCCCGCGCCGTGGCCATTGCCAGGGACAATGCCCGGAAGGCCGGGGTGGAGGACGTGGTGCGCTTCGAGGTGGCGGATATGCGGAATTTCCGCCGGGACGACACCTATGGCCAGCTGGTGACCAATCCCCCCTACGGCGAGCGGCTGCTGGAGCGGCAGGAGGCTGAGGCCCTGTACCGGGACTTCGGCAAAATATGGGAGCGTCTGCCGGATACCTGGCGGACCCTGGTCCTCAGCAGCCACACGGAGTTTGAGCGCACCTTCGGCCACCAGGCCAAGAAGAAGCGCAAGCTCTATAACGGCATGATCAAGTGCGACCTGTTTATGTACGGCAACGTATAAGCACCCGCCCCGGCATTTTATTTGCACCCGGCAGCTTCCTGTGATATAATGACGGCATCACACGGATCATTTATCAAGGAGGCGCAGCTATGCAAAAGCTGGACAAACAGTTCCATATCCACTGCGTGGAGGGCGACGTGGGCCGTTACGTCATCCTGCCCGGCGACCCCGGCCGCTGCGAAAAGATCGCGGCCCTGTTCGACGACGCCCATTTTGTGGCCCAGAACCGCGAATTCACCATCTATACCGGCACCCTGCTGGGGGAAAAGGTCTCCGTCTGCTCCACCGGCATCGGCGGCCCCTCCGCCTCCATCGCCATGGAGGAGCTGCACAACATCGGCGCGGATACCTTCATCCGGGTGGGCACCTGCGGCGGCATCGACCTGGACGTGCGCTCCGGCGACGTGGTGGTGGCCACCGGGGCCATCCGCTTTGAGCACACCAGCCGGGAGTATGCCCCCATTGAGTACCCGGCCGTGGCCAATTTCGACGTCACCTGCGCCCTGGTACAGGCCGCCAAAAACCTGGGCAAGTCCCTGAAAACCGGCGTGGTCCAGTGCAAGGACGCCTTCTATGGCCAGCACAGCCCCGCCAGAATGCCGGTGTCCTATGAGCTGCTGAACAAGTGGGAGGCCTGGAAGCGCCTGCACGTGAAGGCCAGCGAAATGGAAAGCGCCGCCCTGTTTGTGGTGGCCGACGCCCTGGGCTGCCGCTGCGGCAGCTGCTTCCATGTGATCTGGAACCAGGAGCGGGAGGCCGCCGGACTGGACCAGGACATGAGCGAGGACACCACCTCCGCCGTGGAGGTGGGCGTGGAGGCCCTGAAGCTGCTGATCCAGACGGACCGGCAGGCATAAATTGCAGAAAACGGGCGGCCCCGGTCAGGGGCCGCCCGTTTATCAGAGCAGGTAAGAGGCGTACACGCTGTTCTGCCCCTCGACCTTCTCAAATCCGGACGCAGCGTAGGCCGCGATTTCCTCCGCCGCGTCTGTGTAAACCAGCGCCATCATCCGGTTCGGCCCGTTTCGTCTGACCGCCTCTGCCAGCAGGGGGACCGCATATTTCCGGAAAGGCAGTCCGGGCCTGACCAACAGGCCCTGCACGGTCCCGTCTGCCACAACGGCAAACGCGGATTCGTGCTTCCGGTGCAGTGAACCGTAAAGATTATCGGGATCATATGTGAAATGAGGGTCACAAAAGAGCGGGTCGCGCGAAATGTCCAGAATGAACGCCCGGTATTTCTCAAAGGAATTGATTGTCACGATCATGGGCATTCTCCTGTATAATTGTTGAGATGGGGGTCGTTCGGTGACAGGCGGGAAACGGAACTGCTGCTGATTGGTTAGACAAATGAAATTTTCCTGTTAGATACTGATGCGTACAAACATTGGGAAATGATCAAAAAATTTTAGCCCATGATGAATCGTCGAATGCAGTCGCATCAATTTTTTTAATTCCCTTTGGAATCCAAGGTTTTCGCAGCACAGTACATCCAATAAATGCTTCACCCCCATCTCTTCGATGCTATCAGAAAGATAGCATTTTTCAAGGGAAGAGCAGTTCATAAAGAGGCCCTTGGGAATTTTTGTGATATTGGAGGGCAAATGAATTCTTGCTAATTTTGTACAACCGGCAAAGGCATATTCTCCTATTTGGGAAACTGTATCAGGTATGTACAAATCCGTAAGGGAAGAACAATCAGCAAATGCGCGAGGTGGAACTTTTTGTATCCCGTTTGCCAGATGAACCCGTTCCAACGATTTGCACCCGCTAAAGCTCCAACACACATTTCCGCTCAGTGATCCGTCGACAAATCTTAAACTTTCTATGTTTTCAAAATAGTCCGTATTTTCTCTTTCACCATCCCAGTCACTATATGTATATGGATGAACGCGCCCTGAAAACGCAGCGTACTCAAGAAATCCATATGCTTTGTCTGCCAGAATGACAGAAGGTGCAACTACTTCCAGTCTTTTAGATGCAACATGACTCAAGATACACCTTTTGTCATATCTTATTTCGCAAAAGTCGACAGTGTTTCCTTCGTTGTAAAATTCAATCGATATTTTGAGCGGATCGGATTTTTCTCGGTTCCCGTCCATTGAGTCCAACATGGCCATTATCATCTTTGCAGCATCATTACGCAGGTTGTCTCCTCTCGGTTTGCGTCCAATGTACAGATACACTCGTTTCAAGTTACGACCTTCAATGGCGATCGGATTCCCAAAATTATTAAAGACGTTAACTGAGTTATGAACTTCGGTCACAGGGATCCCGTTAATATAATTCGGATATCCTATATTGGCAGCAGTTACGATAGGGACAAAACCGCTTCCCGGAAAAGAAGAGTTATATATAGCATATCCATCTACACATTGTTTAAAATGCAATGTGCCGTATTGACCGCTAAGAATACCCTCTTCTAAAAAGAGCGTCCCGAGTTTCAATGTTGCAATAATCGCCTGCATAAGTATAGGTTTTCATAAATGCATTCTCCCTTTCAACTCCCAATCTATCGGGTTCATTATACCAGGTCATCCTGCGCCTGTCAAAACAGGCCGTTTGCAGTGAGCGATATATCATATTTTTTGCCGGGTCAAAAGACACGCCCGGGTGTTCGGATGGGGTACAGCCAGCCAACAGAATGACAAAAGCCCCGAAACCTTAGTGGTTTCAGGGCTTTTCGGCTATGGTGCGCGGTACAGGACTCGAACCTGTGACCCCATGCACGTCAAGCATGTGCTCTACCAGCTGAGCTAACCGCGCGGAACAGTATGTATTTTACACGGTCCGCACCAATTTGTCAACAGTTTTCTTGCCAAGTTTCATTTTTTTTGCTATACTCTCCTCAAAACCACCCAGGAGGACAAACATCATGGAAAAAATCGCGCTGGTAACGGGCTCATCCCGGGGCATCGGGCGGGCCGTGGCGGCGGAGCTGGCCCGGCAGGGCTGGGCCGTATGCATCAACTATCGGGTCCGGGAGGACTGCGCCCGGTCACTGCTGGAGCAGCTGACGGCGGAGGGCTGCCGGGCCATGATGGTCCAGGCGGACGTGTCCCAGCGGGACCAGGTGGAGGCCATGGTGCGCCGGGTGGAGGAAACCTTCGGCCCGGTGTCGCTGCTGGTGAACAACGCCGGTGTGGCGGGCCAGGCCCTGTTCCAGGACATCTCTGAGGAGCTGTGGCGCCGCTACTTCTCCGTCAACGTGGACGGCGCGTTCCACACCATCCAGGCGGTGCTGCCCCGGATGCTCCACCAGCACGCAGGCTGCATCGTGAACATCTCCTCCATCTGGGGCCAGCGGGGCGCCAGCTGTGAGGTGACATACTCCTGCACCAAGGCGGCGCTCATCGGCCTGACCCGGTCCCTGGCCATGGAGCTGGCCCCCACCCACATCCGGGTCAACTGCGTGGCCCCCGGGGTCATCCGCACGGATATGCTGGATGCCCTGCCGCCGGAGGTACTGCCGCAGCTGGCTCAGGAAACGCCCCTGGGCCGCCTGGGCACGCCGGAGGACATCGCCCACGCCGTGGCCTTCCTGGCCGGGGACGGGGCCTCCTTCATCACCGGCCAGGTGCTCACCTGCGACGGCGGCTTCATCCTGTGAAGAAAAGTTCCCGGAAACGGGTATATTTTCCTTTACAGAACAGCCATATCCGGCTATAATAGATAAGCTAAGGAATTTTTTTCGATAAGGAGACGACCGACTATGGCAGTCATTGAATACGACGAGTATAAACAGAAGCTCCAGGCCCTGGAGCCCACTCTGGGCGAGCTGGAGAAGGCCCTGGGTATCCCCAAGGACCGCCAGGAGCTGAAGGACCTGCAGGCCGAGACGGAGCAGGACGGCTTCTGGAACAACATCGAGCACAGCCAGAAGGTGTCCCAGCAGATCAAGCGCCTGGAGCACCGCATCAAGAAGTATGACCGGCTGGTGTCCGAGTGGGAGGACACCGTGACCCTGTGCGAAATGGCCCAGGAGGAGGACGACGCCTCCCTGCTGCCGGAGGTCACCGCCGGGTACGACAACCTGGAAAAGGAGATCAGCGAGCGCCGTCTGGCGGCTCTGCTGTCCGGCGAATACGACGCCAACAACGCCATTCTCACCTTCCATGCCGGAGCAGGCGGCACCGAGGCCCAGGACTGGACCGAGATGCTCTACCGTATGTATACCCGCTGGGCCGAGCGCCACGGCTACACCTATCAGCTGATGGACTACGAGGCCGGTGACGAGGCGGGCATCAAGTCCGCCACCATCCTCATCGAGGGCGACAACGCCTACGGCTACCTCAAGAGCGAGCACGGCGTCCACCGGCTGGTCCGGGTGTCCCCCTTTGACGCCAACGCCCGGCGGCAGACCAGCTTCGCCGCCGTGGAGGTCATGCCCGAGCTGGACGACGACAGCGAGATCGAGATCCGCCCCGAGGACATCGAAATGCAGGCCTGCCGCTCCAGCGGCGCCGGCGGCCAGCACATCAACAAGACCTCCTCCGCCGTGCGCCTGATCCACAAGCCCACCGGCATCGTGGTGGCCTGCCAGGTGGAGCGCAGCCAGTACCAGAACCGTGACAACGCCATGAAGATGCTGCGGGCCAAGCTGGCGGAGCTGAAGATGCAGCAGCACGCCGAAAAGGTCAGCGACCTGAAGGGCGTGCAGATGAAGATCGAGTGGGGCAGCCAGATCCGTTCCTATGTGTTCATGCCCTACACCCTGGCCAAGGACACCCGCACCGGCTACGAAATGGGCAACATCCAGGCCGTCATGGACGGCGATATTGACGGGTTTATCAACGCCTACCTGACCGCCGCCGCTAATGGCGAGATCAAAAAATAAGGGACGCCAGCCGTCCATGACATCGCCGCTGTGCGGCGTACAAGCGTTTTGCCTGCGGCAAAACCTTGGCCGGGCGGAATTCATTTCTGACCGGCATGGTTTGATCCGGGGGCCCCGCAAAGCCCCGCTTTGCGGGGAAACGGCGATATTGATGGGTTCATCAACGCCTACCTGACCGCCGCCGCCAACGGCGAGATCAAGAAATAAGGGACGCCAGCCGTCCATGACATCGCCGCTGCGCGGCGCACAAGCGTTTTGCCTGCGGCAAAACCTTGGCCGGGCGGAATTCACTTCCGACCGGCATGGTTTGATCCGGGGGCCCCGCAAAGCCCCGCTTTGCGGGGAAACGGCGATATTGACGGGTTTATCAACGCCTACCTGACCGCCGCCGCTAATGGCGAGATCAAGAAGTAATTGCATTCGACTATGCCCCCCAGAGGCGGACCGCCGGTCCGCCTCTGGCTTTTTGTTCCGGTGCTCTCGGGCCGGGTAGAACCCGGCCCCTACGGACGCATCCCGGAAGCCGCCCCATTCCCTGCGGCGGGGCCCATGTGCTCCGCCGAAAACTGCCGATTCCGGCAGATTTGCAGCTTTTTGCGGCAGGAACTCCGCAATTTTGTGCAGTTTATTTTGAAAACGTCTTGCATTTTCCCCGGGCAATGGTATAGTATCCCCAGGAGTTAAACTGCTCTAATTTAAGCCATCAAACCATAGGAGGTAACATCATGAAGAAATTCGGTCTGTTCGCCGCCGGTGTGCTGTTGGGCACCGCCGGCATCAAGGTCCTGTCCAGCAAGGACGCCAAGAAGGTCTATACCCACACCACCGCCGCCGTGCTGCGGGCCAAGGACAGCGTCATGGAGACCGTCACCGCCGTCCGGGAGAACGCGGAGGATATCTACGCCGACGCCAAGGCCATCAACCAGCAGCGGGCCCAGCAGGAGGCCGACGCCGTGATCGAGGATGCTTCCGAGGCGGAATAAGCCATGAAGTGCAGCATTCTCCATGAGTCCGCCGGACGGCTGCGGGTCCGCCTGCACTGCCCCGCCATGACCCTGCGCCAGGCGGACGTTCTGGAATACTATCTGCGGGCGGTGGACGGCGTCACGGAGGTGAAGGTCTATGACCGGACCCGGGACGCGGTGGTCTGCTTCGCCTGCGGCCGGGGGGACGTCATCGCCGCCCTGGCCGCCTTTTCCTTCCCCCGGGCGGAGGCCATGGACCTGGTGCCGGAGCACACCTCCCGGGCCCTGAACCGGGAGTTTGAGGACAAGCTCACCATGACCGTGGCCCGCCGCATGGTCTCCCGGCTGTTTCTTCCGGCGCCGGTGACCACGGCGCTGGCCGTCATCCGGTCGGTGAAGTACATCCGGGAGGGGCTTTCGGCCCTGTGGCATGGCCGCCTGTCCGTGGCCGTGCTGGACGCCGCCGCCGTCACCGTGTCCATGGCCCGGGGCGATTTCGCCACCGCCGGGTCCGTGATGTTCATGCTGCGGCTGGGGGAGATCCTGGAGGAATGGACCCACAAGAAGTCCGTGGCCGATTTGGCCGGGGCCATGTCCCTGCATGTAGACCAGGTCTGGCTCCAGGCCGGCGGCACCGAGGTACTGACCCCCATCGACGCCGTCCGGGCCGGGGACCGCATCGTCATCCGCACCGGCAGCGTGATCCCCCTGGACGGCCGGGTGTCCGATGGCGAGGCCATGGTGAACCAGTCCTCCATGACCGGCGAGTCCATGCCCGTGGCCAAGCGGCCCGGCAGCTATGTATACGCCGGGACCGTGGTGGAGGAGGGCCAGTGCGTGGTCTGCGTGGAAAAGGCCTCCGGCGGCGGGCGGTATGACCGCATCGTCCGCATGATCGAGGAGTCCGAAAAGCTGAAATCCACCGCCGAGGACCGGGCCTCCCGGCTGGCGGACCGCCTGGTGCCCTATACCCTGGGCGGCACGGCGCTGACGTATCTGCTGACCCGGAACGTCACCAAGACCCTGTCGGTGCTGATGGTGGACTTCTCCTGCGCCCTGAAGCTGGCCATTCCCATTGCGGTGCTCTCCGCCATGCGGGAGTGCAGCGAGCACCATATCTCCGTCAAGGGCGGACGGTTCATGGAGGCCGTGGCCCAGGCGGACACCATTGTTTTCGACAAGACCGGCACCCTGACCTACGCCACCCCCAGGGTGGCGGAGATCGTGCCCTTCGGCGGCCGTGACCCCCAGGAGATGCTGCGGCTGGCCGCCTGCCTGGAGGAGCACTATCCCCACTCCATGGCCAACGCCGTGGTGGAGGAGGCCCGGACCCGGGGCCTGTCCCACGAGGAGTACCACTCCCAGGTGCAGTATGTGGTGGCTCACGGCATCTCCAGCATGGTGGAGGGGGAAAAGGTCCTCATCGGCAGCGCCCACTTCGTGTTCGAGGACGAGGGCTGCCGGGTGCCGGAGGGGGAGGACGAGAAGTTCCGGACCCTCTCCCCTGCCTATTCCCACCTGTACCTGTGCATCGCCGGGGAGCTGGCCGCCGTGATCTGCATCCACGATCCCCTGCGCCGGGAGGCCCGGGACGCCGTGGCCGCCCTTCATGCCTGCGGCATCGGCAAGGTGGTGATGATGACCGGCGACAACCGCCAGACCGCCCAGGCCGTGGCCCGGGAGGTGGGGGTGGACGCCGTGTATGCCGAGGTACTGCCGGAGGACAAGGCCGCCTTCATCCGCAGTGAGAAGGCCGCCGGGCACACCGTCATCATGGTGGGCGACGGGGTCAACGACTCCCCTGCCCTGTCCGAGGCCGACGCAGGCGTGGCCATCTCCACCGGCGCGGCCATTGCCCGGGAGATCGCCGACATCACCATCGCCTCGGAGGATCTGTTTGAGCTGGTGACCCTGCGCCGGCTGAGTCAGGCCCTGATGGCCCGGATCCACCGGAACTACCGGTTCATCGTGGGCTTCAACCTGTCGCTGATCCTGCTGGGCGTGGCGGGCCTTCTGCCGCCCACCACCTCCGCCCTGCTGCACAACATGTCCACCCTGGGCATCAGCCTGAAAAGCATGACGGACCTGGGCCCGGAGCTGCCCTCCCCTACCCCAGCAGAGCGGTGACGTCCGCCGCCGTCAGGGGACGGCTGCAGGGCCAGGGTGATGCCGTAGCCCAGCAGGCGGCCCAGCTCCCGGATCCGCTGGTCGATGTCCCGGGGGGTCAGGAACAGCCCCGCCCGGAGGTCGGCGTCCACCACCGTGGGGATGCCCACGGCGATCACCGGCACCCCCAGGGTGCCCCGGTCCAGGGCGCTGCGGCGGTTGCCCACGCCGGAGCCGGGCACCAGCCCGGTGTCCGACAGCTGCACCGTGGCGCACAGGCGGGCGCTGTCCCGGGCGGCCAGGGCGTCCACGGCGATCACCGCCGCCGGGCGCACCCGCTCCACGGCTCCCCGCACCAGCTCCAAGGCCTCCAGCCCCGTCCGGGCCAGCACCCCGGGACACACCGCCGCCACCGGCCGGAAATCCGCAAACTGCCGGGGCATGGCCCGGATCATGTGCCGGGTCACCAGCAGGTTGTCTATGGACGCCGGGCCCACGGCGTCGCAGGTCATGGCCCGGTTCCCCAGGCCCGCCGCCAGCACCGGCCCCTCCGGCAGCAGCGCCGCCAGCTCCCCGGCCAGGCACCGGACCCCCCGGTCGAAATAGTCCGCCTCCCGGCGGAAATATGGCCCCAGGTCCACGGTGACGTACCGCCCCACAGGCTTGCCCAGGGCCTGGGCCCCGTCCTCATCCTCCACCCGGATGTCCGTGACGGCATAGCCCTCCCGGGTCCGCTCCCGGCTGCGTACCCCGGAAATGGTCCCCGCTTCCGCCCCGGAACGGGCGGCCTGAACCGACTCCAGGGCCAGGTCCGTCCGCGTCGTGCTCATATCTATGGTCATCGCCCCCCTGATGCTACCAAATCTTGTGGCTATGGCCCAGTTTCCCCCGAGGGGAGAGAAAATATGTGAAAAAGTGCAGAGAAATTTCAAAAAGTGCTTGCAATTTTCGGACAAAGCTGGTAAAATACTATCCTGCCTGGGTATTTAGGTGCCCGTGCACGAAAATTTATCGCCGGGGAGGTGTTTGGTTTGCCGAATATCAAGTCTGCTAAGAAGCGCGTGCTGATCGCCGAGGTTCGTAACGCTCGCAACAAGGCCAACAAGTCTGCGCTGAAGACTGCTATCAAGAAGTTCGAGGCTGCTGCCGTGGAAGGCAATCGCACCGAGGCCGAGGGCGCTTACAAGGTCGCAGTGAAGTCCATCGACAAGGCCGCTGCCAAGGGTCTGATGCACAAGAACAATGCAGCCCACAAGAAGAGCGCTTTGACTCTGAAGCTGAATCAGATCGGTTGATGAAACCAAACCAAAGGACGTCCCGCCGGACGTCCTTTTTTATTTCGGGGGCGTGGCCCGCTGAGGGCAGCGGGCCCTACGGACTTGGCTCTCCCTTTGGGAGAGCTGTCACCGAAGGTGACTGAGAGGGCCTACAGGGCGTGGGCTCTGCCCCGCCTGAACCCGCCGGGGTTGACGCGGGCCGTCGGGGACATTCTTTTTATTTTATTCCAGCTCCTGCTCCAGGTTGTCAAACTCCGGGGCGGTGAAAAACTGCCCCAGGGTGATCCCCAGGCCGTCGCAGATGAGCTTGATGGTCAGCAGCTTCGGGTTCCGGCTTTTCCCATACAGGATGTTCTTGATGCTGGACGGCGGCAGTGCGCTGACCGTGGCCAGCCGGTTGATGGTCATGTCATGCTCCTGGCAAAGACGAAGAATGCGGTCCCGGACCGCCTCGTTGGTTTTCATGCTGCACCTCCCGGACTTTTTTCTATAGCATATCCGAAAGGGCTTGCCAAAATAGGCTACGCGTGCTACTATAGGCTATGCGTAGACGATTTGGAGGTGCGAAATGGCGGACTATCAGAAAATGTATGCCCTGTTGTGCGGAGCTGTGGACGATGTGATCGACCCCTTGGAGCAGATTCCCCTGGCTATCCCCTATGCAAGCGTTCTTCGCCGCGCGCTGGAGGATGCGGAGGAGCTATACATAGAAACTGCGGACCCGGCGGAATAAGCCGCAAATTTTCATGCGGCGGCTTGTGGATGATCCGGTTCTGTGATAGAATACAGGGCATTCCAATGTTTTTAAGGAGGTCGCCATGGGATTCACCTTTATTTTACTGCTTGCCTGTCTGGCCCTGACCGGCCTTGCGGTCATTGCCTTCCGGTCCGGGCGCAAGGCCCTGGGCGGCGGAGCGCTGGCCGTTATGGCCGTCGGCACAGCCGTGCTGGGATACCTGTGGGTCACGTCTCCCATGTGACGGAGGGGAATTATGGAGATCAGACAGCTTACCGATGCGGCGGAAAAACAGGCCGTGACGCGCCTGATTCTGGAGGCGCTGCCGGAGTGGTTCGGCATTCCGGAGGCCCGGGAGGCGTATATCCGGGAAAGCGCAGGCAGGATATTCTTCTGCGCCTATGACCGGAACAGACCGGTGGGTTTTCTGTGTCTGAAGGAAACGGGAAACGCCACCGTGGAGCTGTACGTCATGGGCATTCGGAAGGAGTATCACCGCCAGGGCATAGGCCGCCTGCTGTTCCGGCAGGCCAGGGACGCCGCCGCCGGGGCCGGGTACGCCTTTATGCAGGTGAAAACCGTGCAGATGGGGAAATATGAGGAGTACGACCGGACCAACCGATTTTATCTGGCCCTGGGCTTCCGGGAGTTTGAGGTGTTCCCCACCCTGTGGGACGAAGGAAACCCCTGCCAGGTGTACGTCATGTCCCTGGAATAAGCCGCAAATTTTCCTTGACTCCCGGGGGGAAACGTGTTATTCTCAACCTGTTGCAGGCGATGATGGGTGCGGCAGCCCGGAGCCGCGGGAGGAAATGCCCGCCGGAGGCCCCGTTACAGGCGCAAGAGTGTGGATGTATCCAAATTCAGGTGGAACCACGGACGTTATTTCGTTCGCCCTGAGCTGTTATGGCTCAGGGCGGCTTTTATTTTGCAGGCAAAAATTACAGCATATAAAGGAGATTTGACACATGAAAAACACGGAAAAGACCATGGACAAGATCGTGGCCCTGTGCAAAAACCGGGGCTTCATCTTCGCAGGCTCCGAAATTTACGGCGGCCTGGCCAACACCTGGGACTACGGTCCTTTGGGCGTGGAGCTGAAAAACAACGTGAAGAAGGCCTGGTGGAAGAAGTTCGTCCAGGAGAACCCCTACAACGTGGGCCAGGACGCCGCCATCCTCATGAATCCCCAGACCTGGGTGGCCAGCGGCCACCTGTCCGGCTTCTCCGATCCCCTGATGGACTGCCGGGAGTGCAAGGAGCGCTTCCGGGCCGACAAGCTCATCGAGGACTGGTGCCAGCAGGAGAGCGTGGAGCTGCCCAAGCCCATCGACGCCTTCACCCAGCAGGAGATGAAGGACTTCATCGAGGAGCACAACATCCCCTGCCCCTCCTGCGGCAAGCACAATTTCACCGATATCCGTCAGTTCAACCTGATGTTCAAGACCTTCCAGGGAGTCACCGAGGACGCCAAGAACACCGTGTATCTCCGTCCCGAGACCGCCCAGGGCATCTTCACCAACTTCGTCAACACCCAGCGCACCACCCGCCGCAAGCTGCCCTTCGGCGTGTGCCAGATCGGCAAGTCCTTCCGCAACGAGATCACCCCGGGCAACTTCATTTTCCGTGTCCGGGAGTTTGAACAGATGGAGCTGGAGTTCTTCTGCAAGCCCGGCACCGATCTGGAGTGGTTCCAGTATTGGCGCAGCTTCTGCCACAACTGGCTGCTTTCCATCGGCCTGAAGGACGAGAACCTGCGCCTGCGGGACCACGATCCCGAGGAGCTGTGCTTCTATTCCAAGGCCACCACGGACTTTGAGTTCCTGTTCCCCTTCGGCTGGGGCGAGCTGTGGGGCGTGGCGGACCGCACCGACTATGACCTGACCCAGCACCAGAACACCTCCGGCAAGGACCTGACCTATTTCGACCCCGAGACCAACCAGCGGTACATCCCCTATGTGGTGGAGCCGTCCCTGGGCGTGGAGCGCAGCGTCCTGGCGGTGCTGTGCGACGCCTATGACGAGGAGGTGGTGGGCCAGGACAAGAACGGCAAGGACGACGTCCGGGTGGTGCTGCACCTGCATCCGGCTCTGGCCCCCTATAAGGCGGCCATCCTGCCCCTGAGCAAGAAGCTGTCGGAGCCTGCCATGGAGATCTATAACGACCTGTGCAAGGACTTTATGCTGGACTTTGACGAGACCGGCTCCATCGGCAAGCGCTATCGCCGGGAGGACGAGATCGGCACCCCCTTCTGCATCACCGTGGACTTTGACACCGTGGGCGACGGCGAGAACCCCGGCGACCGCTGCGTCACCGTCCGGGAGCGGGACACCATGGAGCAGGTGCGGATTCCCATCAGCGAGCTGAAGGCGTACCTCACCGAGAAGCTGGCCTATTGATCCGGCCATGAACATGAAAAAGCAGCTGGCCCTGGGCGGCGCACTGCTGACGGCGGCCACCGCCGCCTGCCTGAAGCTGGCTCAGTGGGCGGGAAAGAAGATCGAGTCCCGCCAGAAGAAAAAACAATAACCCAACCGCAAGAGGGAGAGGCCGGAGCCTCTCCCTCTTATTATCTGCGTTTTTCCGTTACCGGCGCTCCAGCAGGCCGTCGTTGATGCGGTACACCACGTCGGCCCGGTCCATTACGGACAGGTCGTGGGTCACCACGATGACGCAGCGGTTTTCGTCATGGGCCAGCTTCAGCAGCAGGTCGATGATGTTGTCGCTGTTCTCGCTGTCTAAGTTGCCGGTGGGCTCGTCCGCCAGCAGCAGCCGCCGGTCCATGGTCAGGCCCCGGGCGATGGCCACACGCTGCTGCTCGCCGCCGCTGATGTGGGTGGGATAGCGGTCCAGCAGCTCCTCCGGCAGGGATACCCGCCGGGCCAGCGCCAGCGCCTGCTGCCGGGCCTCCTTGGCGTCCACATGGCACAGCTCCATGGGGTACTCGATGTTCTCCAGGGCCGTCAGCATGGGGAACAGGGCGAAGTCCTGATAGATCACCGCGGCCTTCCGGCGGCGGTATTCGTCCAGGTCCATGTCCCCGGTGGGGGTGCCGTCAAACAGCACCTGGCCGCTTTCCGGCAGGTCCAGCCCCGCCATCAGGCTCAGCAGCGTGCTCTTGCCCGCGCCGGACTTGCCCACCAGGGCGTACAGGGTGCCGCACTCGAAGACGCAGTTCACACCCCGCAGCACCACCTTCTCGGGACTGTAGCTGTAGCGCACGTCTTTCAATTCCAGAATCGGCATATCATTCAACCTCCCTGCGGTTTTTCAGAATATGGCGGCTGTTGGCCCGGCACAGGGCCACATGGGCCCCCAGCAGCCACAGCACGGCAAAGGCGGCGGTGAGGCCCAGGCCCAGCCTGCTGCCCCAGCCCAGGACCAGGCACAGGCCCGCTCCCAGGACGGCTCCCATCGCGGCCAGCATCAGCTGCTCCAAAAACAGGCTCCCATAGGCGGTTTTCCGGTCCGCGCCCACGCTGCGCATGGTGCGCAGCTCCCGCCGCCGGGACTGCACCTGTAAAAATGCCAGCAGATACGCCAGGCCCAGGGCGATGGCATACACCACCGGGAACAGGTGCTGCATATACCACAGGCGCTGGGCGGCGGCCCGCTCCGTGGTCAGGTACGCCGCGTCGTTGATGATGACGAAGTTGCGGATGCTGCTGATCCGCCCCACCTCCGACAGTCCCATGTCGTGCAGGGCCTGCTTCACGGAGGTCAGGTCCGTGCAGCTAGGGATGGAGAACGTGGCCCCGCTGTACGCCTGCCGCATACAAATGCCGCCCCGGGTGAGGATGGTCCCGCCCGGCAGATCCTGGGTGCTCCATTCATAAACGGAAGCCATGGACAGGTCCAGGAAATACTTGGGCATATCCAGGTTCGCATAGATGTTGTTGGCCCGGCCCGTCTGCACAAAGGCTCCCACCACCCGGAAGGCCACCTGGATGATCTGGGTGTCGTTGGAGTTCGTGTAGGGATAGGTGATGGTCTCCAGCCAGATCCAGTCGCCCAGCCGGATGCCGTACTGGTCCATCATGTCCGTGGGGATCAGGCAGCGGTTCTCCGGCGGCTTATCCTTCACGATGTGACCGGTGTTGGGGTCGATCTCCAGCGTGGGGTCGGCGGCCAGGAAGCCCTCGTCATAGCCCTCCAGCCACTCCACCTCCACCGAGGTGCGGGACAGGAACTCCGGCGCGCCTTTCAGGCTGTTGGTAAACACCAGCTTGGGCCCGGACCGCAGCTCGTCCTCATATCGCTCGGCGGCAAAGGAGCCGATGGGCTGCTCCCGCTGGCCGGGACCTCCGGCGAACTTGCCGTCCCGGTAGAAGCCGTTGAAATAGTAGGGCGCGGTGGTCAGATAGGTCACATCGGCCACACCGGGGATTTGGCTGATCCTCTCCACCACGCCGTCGCCCAGGGCCAGCCCGCTGGTGGACTGGCCGCGGATATCCGTCAGGAAGCCCCGGACGGAGCTGTCCGAGCGCAGCTTCATCAGCTGCTGGTCATAGCGGGTGACGGTGCCCGTCAGCTGGCAGAACAGCACCGCCGCGCAGATGCCCGCCAGCACCGGCACCAGGGACCGGAAGCCCCCTCGCCGGGCCGAAAGCCGGGCATAGGTCAGGGCTCCGCCCTTCAGACTCCGGGAGCGGGCGCCCTGGGCGGTACGCCGGGTCCGGCGGCGCTTATGCCGCCGCTCCAGGCTGACCACGCTGAACACCAGGCAGGAGACCAGCGCCAGGACCAGGGTGGCCAGGGCGATCAGGGCCAGGATCCCCCAGCCGGGGGCCGCCAGATACTCCGTGGCCGTGCGCTGCATGGCCAGGGCGGTGTTGCTGAAATACAGCTCCGCCGATGCGCCGTTTTCCAGCATCAGCTCCAGCAGCTTCAGAACGCCCAGCCCCACGCACCGGCTGAGGATCCATCCCAGCACCGCCGCAGGCAGGGCCACCGTTCCGGCGCAGAACAGGAAATAGGTATGCACGTTCCGCCGGGCAGCGCCCACGCGGATCATGGTGCGGCCCACGCCCCGCTGGCGATACACCAGCAGATAGCCGAACAGCACCAAAAAGCCCAGACCCACCGCCAGGCACACCCCGGCGATGATCTGCACCATCCGCAGCATATCCTCCAGGGACTGGGACACGGCGGTGTAGCCCTGGTCGTATACGGTGATCTGGACGGAGCCGGGCAGCAGCTGCTGCAGCCGCTCCACATACGCCTGGGACTGGCCGTTCCGAATTTGCAGCTGCCCCAGGGTATAGGAGCAGTGGTTCACCGTCATGTCCACGTCCTCCCGCACCGGGATATACACCATGGAGTCGTATTCCTCGTTGGCGGAGAAAATGCCGCTGATGGTATAGGTGTCCTGGGCATCGAAGCCCTGACTGTTCCAATAGCTGTAGGGGACCAGGGTGTTCTCCCGGGCGGCCAGGGACAGGGGCAGGCTGCCGCCCACGCCCAGGCCCAGGCTGTCCGCCAGGGACTGGGAGATCAGGCAGCCCTTGCTGCCGGCGGCGTAGTAGTCCCCCTGGACCAGGGTCAGCTCATCCTGCTGGAAGGGCAGCAGGTCCGCCGGGCGGTCCGTGGCCTGGGCCGTCAGGCTGTGGCTGGTGACCTGGAAGGTCCGGCCCACGGCCTCGATATCGGTGCTGCCGTCCAGCTGGGCGCAGGTGCCGTCTGGTTGGGTGATGTCGATGGTGCTGACCTGGCTCAGGGACACGCCGTTGACCTGATAGGGAGCGGGGGACAGCAGCTTATAGGACGGGCCCAGCAGCTCGTTTTCCGTGTATACCCCCTGGACCAGATAGTAGTGCCCGGCCTTCCAGATGGTGTCCGAGGGCATATTGTAATCCTGGCTCAGGTCGGCGCTGCTGCCCTCCTGCACGTCCAGCAGCACCGGCTGATTCGCAGCCAGCCGCTCGCCGCTGAACAGAGTCTCGACGACGTTGGCATAGTAATACGGCAGCTTCACTTCCCGGTCCGGGGTACCCGTGCCCCACTGCCAGACCAGTTGACCGTCCGGGTCCAGGAGCGGATAGAAATCCGGGTCCTGGCCCTTGATGCGCCGGGTGGCCTGCTCCGTCAGCCGGATCACCAGCGCAAAGCGGTTTTCCAGCACGGAGTAGTCCGTCAGCGACTCCAGCGCCGGGGTATAGCCCAGGGCCATGCGGGTGGGCTCCCAGTCCACCAGGGCCGGGTCCGACCGGTCCAGCCTGCTTTCAAACTCCGCCAGAACCTCTCCGGCGTCCTCCACCACCCGGGCGGTGGAGGGATAGCCCGGGCCCAGATACTCCACCAGTCCGATGGTGGAATAATTCTCCCGGCATTGGCGCAGGGTCTCCTGCAGGGCGAAGCTCAGCCCCAGGGATGTGCCCAGCAGCGTCACCAGCAGGGTCATCAGCAGCAGAAATGCCACCGATCTCCTGCGGGTGCGCAGGGCGTTCTGAATGCCGTGTCTGGCAAACATACGGCCTTCCCCCCTTCTTTGATTTCCGTTATGTAATGGATGTTATTGCAGCCAGGCGTGGAAGGACACGCTGCCGCCGGAGTAATGCGGGGCCTCCTCCAGCAGCAGGGACTGGCCCACCCGGCGGAAGGTCGAGCGCTGCTCCCCATCCACGCTGAGCACCGTTACGGAATCCACGATGTAATCATCGTATCGGGTGTCCGTGTCCGGACGCTGGGACTCCAGGTCCGTGGGTTGGTCGGCAAGGCCCCACTCATAAAACCGCAGATGGGGCACATCCGTCTGCCGATAGTAAGACCCCGCCTCGGGGTAGAAGATCTCCACGTCGGCGTAGCTGGCCACGCCGTACCACTGCTTCTGGGCGATCCAGTCCTCCGGCTCCTCCGTCAGCTGCACCGTGTAGCTGATCCGCTGGGCGGCGGGGTCCAGGGTGGAGGAGACGATCAGGGCCTTGGAGCTGGTCTCCCGGAGCCGGTCGGGGTCTGTCTGACCGGAAGCGGTCTCCGGGGATACCCCGGTCCGGGCGGGCTTTGGCTCCGTGAGGAAGGTCATGGCCAGCGCGGCGCACAGCAGCACCGCCGCCGCCGACAGCCACACCCCGGGACGGCGATAGTGCAGCACCGACTTCACCCGGTCCCGGACCCCCACCTCGCCGAAGGCCAGGGGGCACAGCACCAGCCTGCGCCGCCGGGGCATGGCGCAGTCCAGCAGGGCCTGGGAATAGGCGGCCCGCTGGGCCCGGTTCATATCCCGCACCACCCGCTCGTCGCAGGCCAGCTCAATGTCCCGGCACAGCAGGACATACGCCGCCCAGATCAGGGGGTGGAACCAGTATACTGCCACCAGCAGATGACCCAGCGGCTTCCACCAGTGGTCCCGGCGGCGCAGATGGGCCCCCTCGTGGCGCAGCACGCTTTGCAGGGTCTCCCCCTCCAGCCCCGAGGGCAGATACACCCGGGGCCGGAAAATGCCCAGGATAAAGGGGGAGGAGATGTCGTCGCAGAGGTAAACCTGCTCCCCCACCCGGATGGAGGCCGCCACCTGCCGCCGCAGCCGCAGATAGCTCACAGCCGCCCAGCCCAGCACCGCCGCCATGCCCACCAGCCATACCCAGGCCAGGTCCGTCAGGGTGATCCCCGCTCCGGGGGAGGCCGTCTCCATGGCCGCGGCGGCGGGAAGCGCCGCCTGCCCCGGCTGGGGCCGGACGCTGAGAACGCTTTCCGGCAGCACCGGGCACATCAGGCACACCGCCACCAGCCCCCACAGCAGGCAGTTGCCCCACTTGGGCATCCGCCGCCGGGTCACCAGCCGCACCGCCAGGATGGCCAGCACCAGAAGTCCGGCGTTGGCGCTCATACCCGCCACCGCCAGGAAGATCCGGCTCAGCACGGTCACTCCTCCTTCCGGAATTTGTCGATCATCTGCTGAATTTCCTCCGCCTCCTGGGCAGACAGGCCCTTCTGGGCGGTAAAGGCCGCCACAAAGGCCGGCAGGGAGCCGTGGAAGGCGTTGTCCACAAACTGCTCGCTGCGGCGGGAGGCAAACTGCTCCCGGGTCAGCACCGCCGACACCAGACCGTCCTCATTCCGGAACAGCCCCTTTTCGCACAGCTTCCGCAGCACCGTATAGGTGGTAGGCTTTTTCCAGTTCAGCTCCTGCTCGCACAGCTTCACCAGCTGGCCGGAGGGGATGGGCTCGTGGTCCCACACCAGGTTGGCAAACCGCTCCTGCACCTCACCGATCTCCATATCGCGAACACGCATATCAAATGACCTCCTTTATATAGTTGACGTGTTGTAAACTCCTATCAGCTTATCATACGCCAATCCCTTTGTCAAGTTAAAGCGTGGAATCGTGTATTCCTGCTCTTTTTGTTTGTCACATACGCACAGGTGTCGCAAGTTTATCCTTGAGACGGAAAATTTGTGCAATTTCCCTTGCCGGTTTTGCAGTATGAAACCGGACGCCCGCCTTGTGATTTTGTAAACCGGGCTACAGATTCTATTCTGACGAAACATTTTGCAAAGTCTTCCCTGCACCGAACGCATTTTTACCAAACCATTCGGTGTTTTCATGTGCTTAATGGAGAAAATGCGCCCCGGGCGGGATTTTTGCGGAAAACCGATTCACAACCCCGGGCGGGTGTGCTACATTTAACATGGACCAGAAAAAGAAGGACTCTGCGCCCGCCGCAGAGGAAATGTGTAGGAGGTAAATCCATTATGATCCAGCTCACCGACCACGGCATGTACCTGGTAAACGGCGTCCCCCAGGAGACGGCAGCCACGGCCCAGGAGGAAGCACGCCGCCGGACCATGGCCTGGCAGATCCTGCAGGCCCACAACGAGTCCCCGGATCCCATGCAGCTGCGCATCCGGTTTGACGCCATGGTGTCCCACGACATCACCTATGTGGGCATCATCCAGCAGGCCCGGGCCTCCGGCATGAAGGAATTTCCCATTCCCTATGCCCTGACCAACTGTCACAACAGCCTGTGCGCCGTGGGCGGCACCATCAACGAGGACGACCATATGTTCGGCCTGTCCGCCGCCAAGAAGTACGGCGGCATCTACGTCCCCGCCAACCAGAGCGTGATCCACTCCTACGCCCGGGAGCAGATGGCCAAGTGCGGCTCCATGATCCTGGGCTCCGACTCCCACACCCGCTATGGCGCCCTGGGCACCATGGCCGTGGGCGAGGGCGGCCCGGAGCTGGCCAAGCAGCTGCTGAAGAACACCTGGGACACCCCCATGCCCAAGGTGGTGCTGGTGTATCTCACCGGCAAGCCCCGGCAGGGCATTGGCCCCCACGACGTGGCCATCGCCCTGGTGAAGGCCACCTTTGAAAGCGGCTTTGTGAACAACTGCGTTCTGGAGTTTGCAGGCCCCGGTATCAAGAGCCTGCCCATCGACTTCCGCAACGGTATCGACGTGATGACCACCGAGACCACCTGTCTTTCCTCCATCTGGGAGACCGACGAGGTCACCCGGGGCTTCTATGAGGCCCACAAGCGCCCGGAGGACTACAAGCCCCTGCATCCCGGCCAGGACGCCTATTATGACAAGATGATCACCATCGACCTGTCCAAGATGGAGTCCATGATCGCCCTGCCCTTCCACCCCTCCAACGCCTGGACCATCCACGAGTTCCTGGAAAATGCCCAGGAGCTGCTGGCCAAGGTGGAGGCCGACGCCAAGCGCCGCTTCCCCAAGGCCAACCCCCAGCTCACCGACAAGATCCACGACGGCGCCGTCTGGGCCGACCAGGGCGTCATCGCCGGCTGCTCCGGCGGTCTGTTTGACAACATCACCGAGGCGGCGGATATCGTCCGCGGCCACTATACCGGCCAGCAATAACTGAACGGAAGCATGTTA
>VOFK01001373.1_pt1 | contig 35676 bp, 34 predicted proteins | sample 5384121 | NCBI WGS metagenome assembly VOFK01 (sample SAMN12384730, study PRJNA508395) | human gut metagenome | isolation source: healthy gut J | host: Homo sapiens | reverse complement strand
TCGACAACGAGCCGGATCCGCACTGCCACCGCAAGCTGCCGTACAGCGGCAATATGCCGTGCGACGGGCTCATCAAAACCGACGTCGTCTACTTTGGCGAAGCGCTGCCGGATGGTGCGATCGAAAAATCGTACCGTCTGGCGGCGCAGGCCGACGAATTGTGGGTGATCGGCTCCACGCTGGAAGTGATGCCGGCGGCGAGCATTGTGCCGGTCGCGGCACAGGCGGGCGTGCCGATCACCATCATGAACAACATGGGACGCACGCAATACGATCGCTTGGCCACACGGCTTATCCGCGACGATATTGCGATTGCGCTGCCGCAGTTGGTCGACGAGACAATCGCCGCGGAACAGGGCAAATAACACCGAATGAACAAGGGCTCCTCAACCTGATTGGGTTTGAGGAGCCTTCTTTGATGCGGAAGATATGCGAGAATCCGCGCTTATCCACCGTGGGAAATCAGTAGATGCGCTTGGGCTGGAAACCGGCCGCGCGCATCGCGTCAAGGATGCGGTCGATGTGCTCAGGGCCGTTGGTCTCAACGGTGACGCCCAAGGCGAAACCGAATCAGTGTAATGGCTGGAAGCCTTGAACTGGTCGTGATCGAGTGCGATGACGTTAGCGCGCTGCTCGGCCAGAATCGTGGCCACCTTGACAAGCTGGCCAGGGGTATCCGGAAGCTCAACCTCGAAGTTCATGATGCGGCCACGGGCAATCATGCCCTTCTGAATCACCGCGCTGATGGAGACCAGTATCCTCATTGCCACCGGAAAGAATCGGCACCACCACATGCGGACCCTTCGCCTCGGCGAACTTGCGCGAACGCAGGTTCAGGTGTTCAAGCGCGGCCAGAGACACGGCACCGGCAGCTTCGACCACCAGCTTGTGCTTCTCCAGCATGAGCAGGATCATCTCGTTGATGTCGCGCTCGGTGACGGTGACCAGATCGTCGAGGAACTCGTTGAGCAGCGCGAAGGTCAGGTCGCCCGGACGCTTCACGGCAACGCCTTCGGCGGAGGTACGCACCTGGTCGGCTGCGACGACGCGACCGGCGGCCAACGAATTCTTCCATGCCGGACTGCCTTCCGGAATGGCGCCGATCACGCGCACTTCCGGCTTGAACGTCTTGATGGCGAGCGCCACGCCGGCGCCCAGACCGCCGCCGCCCAAGGGCACGACCACGTCGGTGACGTTCGGCACGTCTTCAAGGATCTCAAGACCGATGGTGCCTTGGCCGCACAGCACCTCATAATCATCGAACGGGGGCACGTAGATCATGCCTTCGTTGTCGCTCAGTTCCTGCGCGTGCGCTGCGGATTCGTCGAACACCTCGCCGCACAGCACCACGTCCGCGCCGTACGCTTTGGTGGCATCGACCTTCAGCGGCGGGGTGATCTGCGGCATGCAGATGGTGGCCTTCGCGCCACGTTCACGGGCCGCGTACGCCACACCCTGCGCATGGTTGCCTGCGGAAGCGGTGACGATGCCGTGAGCGAGCTGCTCGTCGGTCAGCGATGCAATCTTATTGTACGCGCCACGGATCTTGAATGACCCAGTGACCTGGAGATTCTCCGGCTTGAGCAGAATCTCATGTCCGGTCATCTCGGACAGCACCGGGGACGGAATAATCTCCGTGTGGCGTGCGGTGCCCTTCAGTCGTTCGGCGGCCAGTTTCAATTCAGCGGCATGATCACGCCGCAATGCTTTGAGCACCTCGTTTTGTTCCATGGACGTTATTGTAAGCGCACGTCTGCCGAAAATGCCGTGCGATTGCCGAATCGCAATCGAATCCCGGCCGTGCCTCAGAATCGCACGGAAAAAAACGTCCGACAGGTTTCGTGATGAACCTGCCGGACGTTCCGCAGAGAGTTATAGGGGAAAAATCGATCAGAGCTGAATCACGACTCCCTCCCAGCGAGCAAGCTCGCCGTGAGCGATCGACTTTACGCTATGCATAGCATCATAGGTGCTAAGCAGTACTTGCGATTCGTTTACGCCGTCGGAAAGCAGCTCCGCCACGTCCGAAGGCAGCGCCGCGGACCTGTCGGTGAGGTTGACGGCAACGAGAATCGTATCGTCGCCATCAACGCGCGTGAAGGGCGTACACCTGCTCATCGTCGGCAGCGAGCAGATGCCATTCGCCGGCCGCGATGGTGGCGCTGTTGTGCCGCATGGCAATGAGCTTCTTGTAGAAGCCGTACACGGAATCAGGATCGTCGAACTCCTCGGCGGCGTTGATCTCCACGTGGTTCGGATTGACGCTGATCCATGGTTCGACGGGCGCGTCTGGCGCGGTGAAGCCGGCGTATTTGGAGGCGTCCCACTGCATGGGGGTGCGCGCGTTGTCGCGGCCGATGAGGGCGAGCGCGGCCATCATGGATTCGGACGACTGGCACTTGAGCTTCCTCCACGCGCTGACGGTAGCCGTTGAGGGCTTCCAGATCGCGGTACTGTTCCAGCTTGGTGAAGTGGGCGTTGGTCATACCCAGCTCCTCGCCCTCGTAGATGTACGGAGTGCCGCGATGCATGTGCAGCAGCATGCCGAACGCCTGGCGCTAAGCTCGCGAGAGAGCCGCGGTCGGAGTCGTCGCCCCAACGGGAGACGACACGCGGCTGGTCGTGGTTGCAGAAGAACAGGCTGGCCAGCCGGCGTTCCTCACGGCCTCCCTGCTGCGCGGCGAGGCTCGCGCGCAGATTCTTGACCTCGAACGGGACGGTGTTCCACTTGAGCCTTCCTGGTCGATGCCAACGTGGTCGAACAGGAACAGCATGTCGAGTTCCTTGTGAGCCGGATCGGTGATGAACTCGTTGCGTTCCGGGGTGACGCCCGGCGCCTCGCCGACGTTCATGTAGCCCTCACGGCCCTCGAACACCTCACGGCGCATTTCGGCGAGGAACTCGTCGAGCCGCGGACCATCGGAACAGAACGGGAACGGGCTGGAATAGCCTTCCTCGCCGACCGGCAGATCGGCGATTTCGGAACCGTCCTCGCCCGGCAGCCTGCCGTTCTTGTCGACGGTCTTGGAGATCTGGGTGATCACGTCCATGCGGAAGCCGTCGATGCCGCGATCCATCCACCAGTTCATCATCTTGTAGACGGCCTTGCGCACCTCGGGGTTCTCCCAGTTGAGGTCGGGCTGCTTCTTGGAGAACTGGTGGAGGAAGTATTCGCCGCGCTTCGGGTCGTACTCCCAAGCGGAACCGCCGAAGTAGGAGCCCCACCGGTTCGGCTCGGCGCCCGGGGTGCCCGGCTCGTGGCCCGGCCTGGCGGGACGCCACCAGTACCAGTCGGCATGCGGGTCGTCCTTGTCGCGGGAGGCCTGGAACCAGGCGTGCTCGTCGGACGTGTGGTTGACCACCAGATCCATCACGATCTTCAGACCGCGCCTGTGCGCCTCGGCGAGCAGTTCGTCCATGTCCTCGAGGGTGCCGAACAGCGGGTCGATGTCCTGATAATCGGAGATGTCGTAGCCGTTGTCGTCCTGCGGGGACCTGTACACCGGGGACAGCCACAGCACGTCCACGCCGAGGTCGGCGAGATAGTCGAGGCGGCTGGTGATGCCCTTCAGGTCGCCGATGCCGTCGCCGTTGGAATCCTGGAAGGAACGCGGGTAGATCTGGTAGACCACCGCGTTGGCCCACCACGGATTCGGGGTGGCGCCATTCGAACGGACGGTGTCAGGAAGAGTGGAACGATTGAAATTCGTCATCGCGATTGAGCTCCTTTGCCTAAGTGGAATGGATGAACTTTGCTATATCCCATGGTACGTAAAGCGTTTTTTCTTTCTTGCCTGCGGCGCGTTTTGCAAAGCAGGAAATGAAAGATATATTGCAAGCGGGATGCGCCCTTCGGAATCACATCAATGCATACGAAAAGCGGGAATCCTCGAAAAAGGGGAAACGAGGATTCCCGCTCGGCGCTGTGAAGTTTTACTTCACAAGCAGACGGCCTACGGCCGCGTTGTTCCTGCCTTCGCTCGCCTATCGGCTCGCTCAGGAGGAACCTATGAACAGTCCACAGGACTGTTCACTTCACGGCTCCTCTCATCACACCACCGACGACCCACTTTTGGGCGAAGACGTAGACGATAAGCACCGGGGCCATGGCCATCAGGTAGGAGGCGAAGGCCATCGGATAGTTCGACGTGAACTGGCTCTGGAACACGTACTGCGCCAACGGAATCGTCTGATTGCTCTGGTCGGTCAGCGTGATCAACGGCAGAAGGAAGTCGTTCCACGCCCACAGTGCGGTCAGGATGGCGATCGTGGCGTTGATCGGGCCCATCAGCGGGAAGATGATCGTCCAGAAGATGCGCCAGGTCGAAGCGCCGTCGATGCGCGCCGCCTCTTCCAACGAAATCGGAATCGAACGGATGAAGCCGATCGCGATGAACAGGTTCGTGCCGATGCCGAGAATCGTGTACAGAATGATCAGACCGAGCTGGTTGTCCAGGTGCAGGGTGCCCATTTCCTTGGCGATCGGCAGCATGACGACCGGGAACGGCACGAACATCATGGCCAGGAAGAAGTAGTACAGGAAGCGGAAGAACCGCTTATCCATGTTCCTTGCCACGGCGTACGCGACGAACGTGTTCGTCAGCAGCGTCAGCACCACAGCGCACACGGTGATGATCGCGGAATTGAGCGCGGCCTTCGGATAGTTCACCTTGTTCCACGCGTCCGCGAAATTATGCCATTCCCACGTGGTCGGCAGGCTGAACGTGCCCGCTTCGCCCGGCGTCTTCAGCGCGGTGACGACGGCGAAGTACAGCGGCACGAGCACCGTCAGGCTCAGCACGGCGACGGCCGCCGTCAGCCACCAGTTGATGCTGTGGTCCTTGCGGATCTTCTCCGGCTTCGCTTGCGATTGTCCGCTTTGCGCGGCGGCCGGCTTGGTTGCAACAGTTGCGCTAGTCATGATTTCTTCCCCTTACTCTCAGACCTTTTCCTTGCCGCTGAAGAACTTCAGCTGCACGAATGCGAGGATTGCCAGCACGATGAAGAACGTGACCGCGTTCGCCATCTGGTAGGAGTATTCGCCGTTGCCCAGGCCGTTCTGGAAGATCAGGTAGGAGACGGTTTCGGTCTTGGAATCCGGACCGCCCTTGGTCAATGCCATGACCTGGTCGAACGCGCCGAGCGAGTTCTTGAGGCTCAGCACCATGTTGATGGTGAAGAACGGGCCAATCAGCAGGGAACGTGATCTGCCAGAAGTTCTGCCAGGCGTTCACGCCGTCGATGGACGCGGCCTCATAGATTTCGTTGTCGATGGTCTGCAGACCCGCCAAGTACAGCAGCGTGGAGTAGGCCACACCCTGCCAGATGGACAGGAACACGATCGGGAACCATGCCAGATCCGGATTGGAGATCATGGACGTGGACAGCCAATCGATGTGCAGCGCCTGGCCGAGGGCCGGCAGCGGGGTCATGAAGATGTACTTGAACACGTAGCCGATGACCAGCACCGACAGGGTGTACGGAATGAAGAAGATGGCTCGGAAGCCGTTCTTGAAGGCGATTTTGGAGTTCAGCAGCACCGCCAGGAACATGCCGAGGATGTTCGTGCCGAGCGTGATCAGAATCGCGATGAAAATCGTGAACAGATACGCGTGGCCGACGCGTGCGTCCTGGAACATCGCGATGTAGTTCTTGAAGCCGATGAACTTGTAATCGCCGTAACCCTGCGAATTGGTGAACGAGTACATCGCGCCCTGCAGGAACGGCAGGTACAGGAAGATGCACACGAGAATCATCGCGGGAATGGTCATCCAGTAGAACGCCGGATCGACCTTGCGCTTGGAGTATTTCGAAACCTTCTTCGGCTTCTTTGCGGCGGCCTTGTCGGCCTTGGCCGAGATATTGCCAGTCATTGTCGCTCCTCCCCTCACCTGAAGTTCCTGGCTTCGATCTTGTCGTATTCCGACTGCATGCTGTTCAGGAATCGTTTAGTATTGCCCGACTGCACCAACGTCTGCAGGAAACCGGCGAGGTTGATGCTTGCCGGCACGTAGTGGTCACAGAAATCAGCCAGCCTGCCCGCCTTGTAGAAGTCGAGCACGCCGTTCAGCGCGTCATCGCCGACGTACGTATCCTTTGTACGGGGTGAACGCAGACTGCTGCTTGGAGTAATCCTGCACGTTCTCCTCGCTCATCAGGAAGTCGACGAATTCGCGAGCCTCGGTGTAATGCTTCGTATGCGCGCCGATCGTCAGCATCACGTCGTCGCCTGCGGTCAGCTGCTGTTCCTTGACGTTGTCGGTGGCCGGCATCTGCGCGAAACCGCAGATTGGCGTCCTTGTTGATCAGACGGATCTGCGGAATCGCGTACGTGCCGAGCGGCAGAATCGCGGCCTTGCCGGAAGCGATGTCCTGCGTAGCCTGCTGGTAGGTGACGGCCGGATTCTTCTGCGTGTAGTTCTGGTAAATTTCAATCAGCTTGCCGCTGACGGGCGTCCACAAGTCGGAGAAGGTCTTGCTGCCGTCCTTGAGATACGCGTATTCCGATTCCGGCACCAGCGTCGAATTCAGCGATGCAAGCGGCGCCTGCAACGTCCACGGATCGGCGGTGCTCGCCTCAACCGGCGTGACGCCCTTCAGGCCTTGAGCCGCTTGAGCAGCGCGATGAATTCGCTCCACGTCTGCGGCGGATTGTCCGGATCCTCACCGGCCTGCTTCCACACATCGGCGTTGATGATGTAGCCGCTTGCGTTGCCCGCGTACGGAATACCGTACAGACGCTTCTTGGACTTGTCGGTGGTCTGCACGAGGCTCTTCGCGATGTTCACCATGCCCGGATTGAGCTCGTCAACGATCTCGTCGTCGGTGAAATCGTGGAAGACGCCCGCTTCGGCGAGCATGCCGTAATTGATGTCGCCGTTGATGGTGATGACGTCGGGTTCGCGGTTCTTCACCAGTCGCGTGCGCAGATCGGTGGTGGCGTCCGACGAATTGTTGACATTGACTTTGATGTTGGAATGGGTTTTCTCGAATTCACGCGCCTTGGCGGTGAACCAATCCGCCGCCTCGGACTTGAATTGGAAGAAATCCAAGGTGACCGTGCCGGCGGTGCTGTTGCCGCAGCCCGCGAGCCCAACCGTCAGCACAATCGCGCATGCAGCCGTAATAGCACGGCCCGCGATCCGCCTGAAAGGTGCCTGTGTTGGCATTGGAATCAGGTTTCATTCTCTCGACTCCTTTGTATTTTCCTTTTTTCACGGCAGGCCGGCTTCATTACCAGCCTCCGTTGCTTTTTAATTGTAGAATCGGCTTGTTTTCATTCCCAGTTTCCGCGCGCCCGCATCGAACGGAAATAAAAAACGGTTATTTTGTTATGCTTGGAAAGAAAATAGACGGTAAGGACGGTCCGATATGGCGATTTCCCCGATTCCACACTGGTTTGAAGGCTCGGAGTACACGCATAAGGTTGCGGCCTGCATTATGAAGTACGGTCCGATTTCGCGCATCACGCTGGCACAGATCCTTGGCCTTTCGCAAGGCGCGGTATCGCGCATCACCAGTGATTTGATTTACGCTGGCGTGATCGAGGAGACGCCGATGGCACCGGGACAGGGCGGCAGGCTGCCGAAGGATTTCGTACGGAAAAATTCCCAAAAAGCGGCGCAGAAGTCGGGACAGAAAGAAAATACGGAACGCCGCGGCCGCCCGCAGACCGGATTGCGCATCGTGGCCAACGCACGCACGTTCGTCGGTATGAAAATCAACACCACCCATATCACCGCCGTGGCCGTGAACGCGATCGGACAGATCGTGACCGGCTGCCATGACCTGCCGCTCGACGACGATTCGCCGGAATCGGTGGTCGACGTCATCAAACAGCTGACCATGGATTGCGCCGACGAGGCGGTCATGTCGGGCCTGCCCGCACCGTGCGCGGTCGGCGTCTCATTGGGCGGACATATCACGGACGATTCGGTGACGACGCTCGCACCGTTCCTGCACTGGTCGAAGCCGGTGGAATTTTCGGCGATGATTCGCAAGGCGACCGGCCTGCCGACCGGCATTTACAACGATATCGATTCGTTGGCGGTGGACGCATGCCTGTTCGGCTCGGGCGTCGGATTGAACAGTTTCGCCGTGGTGACGATCGGCATCGGCGTAGGCTACTGCTCACCGTGAACGGCGAGCCTGTCAACAATCCCGATAAAAGCTACGGACTGGTCGGGCACATTCTTGTCGATCCGGACGGACCGCGCTGCATTTCCGGACATAAGGGATGCGCGACGTGCCTGACTGACAATTCGATCGCAACGGAATATTCGAAGATAATCGGCCGGCCGGCCACATTCGACGAATTCGCGGCCGCCGCGCGCGCCAGCAAAACACAGGCCACGAATCTGGTGAACCGCACCTGCTTCCGGTTGGGCACGCTGATCGCGACCATCGCCAATCTTGCCATGCCCGACAAAATCATGATCGCCGGCGAATCGTCGTTCATCGCGAAACTCGGCGTGGGCGACCTGCGCAACGGCATCAATATGTACCGGCACAGCCAGGCGGCGCCGGTCGATTTCGAAATCGCCGACCACGACTGGGCGATGTGGGGCAAAGCCGCCGCCGCGCAGGCGATTCGGCAGTATGTGGGCTGACTACGCAGACCGATACAGCCGATACATAGGCTGATTACACGATTTGCCGGCGCTGAAGGGGGTCAGTGCCGGCAAATCAAAAATAAATCGGAAGCGAATCAGAAAGTAAACCAGTTACTTCAGACGCGCACCACCTTGAACAGGACGGCTTGCGCCGGATGAATTGCCGGCGGACGGATGCCGTAGGTGGCGAGCGCGCGGCCGGTCATCTTCACACCGTCGGCGGTCCACCAGCCGAGCGGGCTCTGGCCGTTGCCGATGTCCTGCTTGGCCAGGTCGAGGCTCACGTCGAGCGGGGACACCTCGTATACGGCGTCCGGATCGAGGCCGGGCAGCTTCACGGGAGCGGCCGGGTAGGTCTGCGAGGTGGTCAGCTGGGTGAAACGGTAGATCGCGGCGGCCTTGTTCGGCATCACGCAACCGTCCACACGCACGGCGGGGTCGGCCACGTCGGAATGCACGACGGTGTCGACGGCGAACCATTCGCGGTGCTTCTTGAATTCGGCGGTCCATTCGGCGAGCTTGTCGATGTCCTCCTGCGGTTCCTTGAGCAGGTTCCATTCGATGCCCATGTGGCCGAAGAAAGCCATGGCCATGCGCATTTCCTGCGATGTGGCGCGGTGCGTGGAATGCGCCGGGGAGGCGCCCACGTGCTCGCCGATCATTTCCGGCGGCACCAGCAGCGACGTGTAGCGCTGGATGTCGGCGCGTTCCACCGGGTCGACGCAATCGGACGCCCACACGCGGTCAGCGATCGAAAGAATGCCCAAATCGATACGGCCGCCGCCGGAGGAGCAGCTTTCGATTTCCAGACCGGGGTGCGCGGCCTTCAGATCGGTGAAGATGCGGTACACGGCGAGCGTCTGCGCGTGCGCCGCCGGACGGCCGGTCAGCGGCGAGACCTCTTCGGTGACGAGCTTGTTGTGGTCCCACTTGATGTAGTCGATGCCGAGCTCGCCGACGAGCTTGTCCATCGCACCGTAAATATAGTCGTACGCGTCCGGGTTGGTGAGGTCGACAACCTGCTGGGTGCGTCCCTGCATCGGCAGGCGGCCCGCGGTGGGCTTCAGGACCCAGTCCGGATGGTTGCGGAACAGGTCGGAATCGGGGTTGACCATTTCCGGCTCGAACCACAGGCCGAATTCGAGGCCCTTGCCGTGCACGTAGTCGGCGAGCGCCTTCAGGGACTTGTCTCCGTCGGGCCAAACGTCCTGTGAGATCTGCCAATCGCCCAGACCGGCGGTGTCGTCTCGGCGGGAGCCGAACCAGCCATCATCCACGACGAATCGTTCGACGCCGCTTTCCACGGCCTTGTCGGCGAGGGCGGTCAGGGTGTCGTAATCGTGGTCGAAGTACACGGCTTCCCATGTGTTGAGGATCACCGGACGCGGCTTGGCGCGATGCCATGGTCCACGAGCCAGTCGCGGTGCACGCGGCGGATGTAACCATGGAAGCGTGAGGCGACTTCGTTGAGCCCCTCGCCGTAAGAGCCGACGAGCCATGGCGTGGTGTAGCTTTCACCGTGTTCCAGACCGACTTCGCCGCCGAAGAGCACTTCGCCACCACCGATCACGCCAGTGGTGTAGGGCAGGCGTTCAGCGGAGAGCACGCTGTTGCCGCTCCATGCCACGTGTGCGGAGTAGACGTTGCCGTGGGTGAAGCCGAAGCCGTGTTCGCCAACGCTGAGCAGCAGGGTGGCGTCGAAGTCGGGGCGGCCGATCATGGAGGATTTGGCGAAGCGCCCGATGGTGAAGTCCTGGCGCTGTGGGGAACGCTCACGCAGATGGTGACCGGTGGTGGTGAGGATCTCGTTGGCGTCGGCGGGCACGCTGAATGCAAGTTCGATCTTGCCGATCTCGAGTCGTCCCTCGCCGGTGTTCGTCACCTCCGCATGCTGGCGGATGAGGCCGGTTTCATCGAGCTCACAGGTCCACGTAAGTTTCACGCATTGTTCCACGTCCTCGGCAGTGACGGTGACGGTAGGCGTCTGCTTGGGCTCGGAGGCCACGCTCCAGCTGGGGTAGCCGTCTTTTTCGGCCATGGTGTAGGTTTTGCCGGCGGCCACGGTTTCGGCTTTGATGTCGGTGACCTGGAACTTGCAGAACAGTTCCACGCCGTCACGGCGCACGTCGAAACGGTCAGAGCCGGACCACGCTTCGGACTGTGTCGGCAGCACGCTCGGCCATGCGGTGTAGTCGAGGGCTCCGGAAACACGCTGCGGAGCGAGCGCGTCGAACGTGTTGATCACGGTTTCCGGTGCGGTGAGCGGGCGGCCCCAATGCACGAATCTCGGCAAATCGCTGCCGGGGAACACCAGAGCAAAAGCTGCGGCGGCAGCCGGCTGCTCGGCATACGGCGGTAAAGGGGTGTGCCGTTGGAAGCGGTGCCGTGGAAAGTCTGAATGAGCGTCATTGCAGCATCCTTTTCTTGCGATTCTTGGTTGGTATGACGCTTTGATGATACTGCATACCGCTTTTCTTCCCATCGCCCTGCGTGTTTGTTTCTTTCGGAAAGTAATTAGCGTCGGCGCGCGAAGAAATCGGTCATCAATCGCCCGCATTCCGCTTCGCACACCGCCAATCACTTCCGGTACAAGTCCGACGTGCGGATCGCGGGGAATATCCCATACCGAACCGCATGCACCCAACTTGGCATCCCACGCACCGAACACAATACGTCCGATATGCGTCTGCAGGCAGGCACCGGCGCACATAGGGCACGGCTCCAACGTAACGACAAGCGTGCAATCAGCGAGATTCCAAGTGCCAAGCGAGGCGGCCGCTTCAGCCATCGCCTTGACCTCAGCGTGGGCAAGCGGATCGGCATGCGTCTCACGCAGGTTCCGCCCGCGGCCAATCACTCGGCCGTCAGCGGCAAGCACGACGGCACCGACCGGCACCTCGCCATCCGCGGCGGCTTCGCGGGCCAGCGCGATCGCCGGTTCCATATCATCGTCCCATCGCATACGCCACAGTGTAGCGGCGGCCATCGACCGCTCCGCACGACTGGTCCGCACGTCCGACCTGCATGCCCGACCTGCGCGCCCAACCGAAGCGGCACGAACGTCAGCCCATGGCGAAACACGCTCATAACCGCCTCTTGGTAGGCTGGAAAAGGTTGGAAATACGCGCAAAGGAGGCACGTTGGCGGTATTCGAGTTGATTCTATGCATCATCGCTGCCGTCGTACTGTCCTCGTTCCTGAGCCGATTCATACCCAAGGTCTCCACGCCGCTCGTGCAGATCGCGTTGGGCGCGCTGGCATCACAACTGCCGTTCTTTCCGGACGTAACGCTCAGCCCTGAACTGTTCATGGTGTTGTTCATCGCGCCGCTGCTGTATTTGGAAGCGCACGAAATCGATAAATCGGAACTGCTCAAATCGGTGAAACTGTCATTGTCATTGGCAATCGGTTTGGCGATCGCGACGATGGCGGCGGTCGGTTTCGCGTTGCATGCCGTATGGCCGGCGATTCCGCTCGCCGCGGCTTTGGCGCTCGGCGCCGCGCTTGGGCCGACGGATGCGGTCGCAGTGTCGTCGCTCGGCAAGGAAGCGGCGCTGACGCAACGGCAGACGAGCGTGCTGAAAGGCGAATCGCTGTTCAACGACGCATCCGGCATCGTCGGCTTCCAGTTCGCCATCGCGGCGGCCGTCAGCGGCGTATTCGAAGTGGGCGAATCGACCATGCAATTCGTGGTGTCCTTCTTCGGTGGCGCTTTCTTCGGCATCGTCGTGGGCATGGTGGCCGACGTGGTGTTCGAAACGATGCGTTCCCTCGGCTGGGAAACGATGACCACACGTATTCTGATGGAGCTGTTCCTGCCGTTCATCCTGTATTTGGGCGCGGAGGCGGTGCACGTTTCCGGCATTCTTTCGGTGGTGGCCGCCGGCCTGCTTATCCGCTTCGACCGCACCGGCATCGGCCCGAATGTGGCACGTACGAACATCGTCTCATCCAGCGTATGGGGGGTGCTGTCATTCTCGCTGAACGGCACCGTGTTCATTCTGCTCGGCATGCTGCTGCCAAGCGCGATGACCACCAGCTGGGACGATCCGCACGTCAGCAATTGGCTGCTGCTCACTGCGATTCTTGTGGTTTCCGCAGTGGTGATCGTCATGCGCTTCCTGTGGATCTCACTGATGCTGCGATTGGCGCGCGACACCACCACCGGCAAGCGACGCAAGATGACGGCGAAGCGCTGGCGATCGGCGGCCGTCATGACGTTCGGCGGGCCGAAGGGCACCATCACACTGTCATTGATGTTCACCATTCCGTACACGCTTGCGGCAGGCGCGAATTTCCCGATGCGCAACGAACTGATCTTCATCGCCGGCGGTGTGATAGTAGTGACGTTGCTGCTGGCGAATTTCCTGCTGCCGTTGCTCGCGCCGAATCGCAATAAGGACACGTCCACGGAAATGACGGAAATCACCATCGAAGTGCTGCGGCGGACGGTCGAGGAGCTGTCGGGCCGTGTCACGCCGGAGAACCGACGTGCAGTGCTCATGATCATCGATTCGTATACGAAACGTATTACACGGCTGAAGCAACGCACCGGCGAAATCGATCCGCAAGGGTACATGAGACTGCAGATCGATGCGCTCAATTGGGAGAAGGAATACGTCAAGAATCGACTGGCGGGCGTGCGCGCTGCGATCAAGGCGAATCCGACCGGGAACCGCGCCGCGAACGATCTGGAAGCCGAAGCTTGCGAGCGCCTGCTCGACCAGATCATGAGCTCGTTGCGTCACATCGAAACGGAGCATAATTCCGGTCGTACGATCTGGCGATTGAAGGGCCGTCTGCGCGCATTGCAGCGTCGTACAGGCACGTTGGCGAAACGCGTGAACAGCCGTATCCGGCGCACGACCCCGCTGTTCAGCGACGATGAGCTGTTCGCGCATACGCGTGTGGTGCAGGTGGATGCGATCGAACATGTGATCGACCGACTGTATGAGGAGATGGGCGGCGACACGTACAACACCGAGCACTGCTCCGGCCTGCTGTTGGACTACCGACGCAGCGAATCCGCGTTGAGGGCGCGTCCGAATATGGGCATCAGCGCCGAAGCGCAGGAACAGGCCGAGGAGGTCAAGCGCGAAAGCTACGGCATCGAGCTGGGCGTGATCCAGGACATGTATGAGGCCGGCGACATCACGCGTGCGCAAAGCAAGCAGCTGCGACGCAACGTGTATGTGATGAGCGTGGATGCGGACGCGCAGATCTGACGATCTGGCGTGGCGCCAGCACGCCACGTCAGGGTGCCCCTGTACGGAATTCTCAGGAAGTTCCCAGAAAACACCAGACGTCCACTCAGAATCGGATGTTTATATATGAATTGTCAGCACCACAAGCCGACCAGGAACCTTGAAGTTCCCGACAATTGAACCCTTTTTCTTCTTCTCTCTCCTTTCTCCCCGGTGGCCGACCCCACCGGGGTCTTTTTTTTCGCCGCTTGCTTCGCCTCCCTTTCCCAGCTTGTTTCACGGCTTGTTTCACGTCCCTTTTTCACGGATCTTTTCGCACTGCGAGCGTACGCCACAATCGCACGCTATATTGGAAATCATGAGCGACGCAATCGAAAACACAACAGGCAGCGCAGACAGCAATGATAAGACCAAGCTGATCGGCCGCGAATCGGACGTGGTGCCGGGACGTTTCGGTGAACCGCTGCAAATCACGCATGTGCAGTATTCGCGCGGCGGCGGCAACACCGCGCCGAAACGACCGTTGTTCCTGTGCCTGCACGGCTGGGGGTCGAACGAGACGGACTTGGCCGACATGATGCGCTACATCGCGCCATACAACGATTTCGCCTCGTTGCGCGCGCCGCTGACGTTGCAGCCGGCTGGCCGCTTTGCACCCGGCGCGTACTCGTGGCTGCATGATTGTGTGGATACCGGCGAGGATTTGGACCGTGACGCATTCGCCGCAGCGAAAGCAATCGACGATTGGGTTTCGGCGAACATTCCCGACGACCGTGCCGTGGTGCCGATCGGTTTTTCGCAGGGCGGTCTGCTGGCGATTCACTTGCTGCGCGTGCACCCGGAACGCTACGCGGCGACGATTTCGTTGTCCGGTTTTCTTGCGCCCGGCACTGTTGCGGGAACCGCGCCGGCGGACGATCGCGTGGCTGAACTCAACATTCCGACGTTCTTCGGCTATGGCAAGAACGATACCGTGATTCCCATGCCGGAACTGTTCGCGACCGCCGCGTGGCTGGACGAGCACACGTTCCTTACGGAGAAAAGCTATCGTGGGCTCGACCATTCCGTAAGTATGGAGGAGTTCAGCGATTTGCGCGATTGGCTTGCCGCGCACAACATCGCGCCGGGCATCCTGTAGATCCGGGTCAGTTAGAACAGTCGGATTAGTCGGTGATGTCGGCCTTATAGAAGTTCACGTAGAACGGCTCGGGGTCGGACCGCGCTGGCCCTGATAGTGCGAACCGGTCGTGGCGGAACCGTACGGATGCTCGGCCGGCGAGCTCAGCTGGAAGAAGCACATCTGGCCGATCTTCATGCCCGGCCACAGCTTCACCGGCAGTGTCGACACATTGGACAATTCCAGCGTGATATGACCTTCAAAGCCAGGGTCGATGAAGCCCGCGGTGGAGTGGGTAAGGATGCCGAGACGACCGAGCGAGCTTTTGCCTTCAAGACGAGCCGCGATGGATGCATCGAGCTTCACATACTCCCATGTGGACCCGAGCGCGAACTCGCCCCGGGTGCAGGATCCACGGTTCGTCCGGTTTGACTTCGAACTGTTCGGTCAGCTCGCCCTGATTCTCAGCCGGATCCACGTACGTGTACGCATGATTGTTAAACAAACGGAAGAAACGGTCCAATCGCACGTCAATCGATGCCGGCTGCACCATCTCCGGGGTCCACGGATCGAGTGAGATATGACCGTCGGCCTGTGCGGCGAGAATGTCGCGATCGGACAGCAGCATCGAAATTCCTCCAAAAAAACGCCGGAACAATCGTCATACGAGCGGACGCGCAACCAATGCGCGCCCGCCAATCGCAATCCAGTCTAGCGCGGCGGCGCTATAAGACGGATGCAACGAGCACCCATCCGCATTTTGCCGCTGCAACGGCTCACGACACAGCAAAATGCGGATTGGAGGCCGGAAAACGACAGGCTACTCACGCATCGCACGTAGAACGCACTTACGCAACTCGGACGCGACGAGCACGACCATCGCCAATCCAAGGCATTCGACCCACGCGCCGGCGGACAGAGGCATCGTGCCGAACGCGGTGTTGAGGAACGGCACGTAAATCACCACCACCTGCAACAGCGCAGACAACGCAATCGCACCCCACAGCCATTTGTTAGCGAACAGTCCGACGAACACCGACTGGTCGTGCGAGCGCGAGCACAGCGCGTTGAGCATCTGCGCAAACACAAGGATGGTGAAGCCCATCGTGCGCGCCTCAGTCATTTGCGCATCATGTCCGACAGCATCCACGGAACGGTCCGTGAACAGACCTCCGGCGAGGTGCATGTCCATGCCAATCAGCGTGACGGCAGCCATAATCAAACCGATGAAAATGATGTCGCCCCACATCTGTCCGTCGATCACGCGATCGGTGAGTTTGCGCGGTTTGCGTGCCATCACGTCGTCGGTGGACGGGTCGACACCCATGGCAAGCGCCGGAGCCGCGTCGGTAAGCAGGTTGATCCACAGCAGCTGCGTGGCGAGCAGCGGCACAGTGACACCTTGGCTGCCAGGCTGGGTGATGCCGAGGAATCCGGCGAGCATCACACCGCCGAAGACGGTGAACACCTCGCCGACGTTGGAGCTCAGCAGATAGCGCAGGAACTTACGGATGTTGTCGAAAATGCCACGGCCTTCGCGCACCGCCTCGACGATGGTGCTGAAGTTGTCGTCGGCGAGGATCATCTTGGCACTCTGCTTGGTAACTTCGGTACCGGTGATGCCCATCGCGACGCCGATGTCCGCGGTTTTGACGGCGGGAGCATCGTTTACGCCGTCGCCGGTCATAGCCACGATATTGCCTTGCCGTTGCAGCGATTCGACGATTTTCAGCTTGTGTTCCGGCGCAACGCGCGCGTACACGGAGATTTCGCGGGTGGCCTTGTCGAACGCTTGCTCGTCCGGCAGCTCGTCGAGTTGAACGCCGGTGAGCACTTTGCTACTAAGGTCGGCGCTGCCGACCGAGCTGCCGTCTCCGTCCGTTTCAATAATGCCCAGATCGCTGGCGATGCGTGCCGCGGTAAGCGGATGGTCACCGGTAATCATGACGGTGCGGATGCCGGCGCGATGCGCTTCGGCGACGGAATCGCGCACTTCGGTACGCGGCGGATCGATGATGCCGACCATACCGACCCAGATCAAGTCGCTTTCCAGCACATCGCTTTGGTCGGCGATGTCGGCGACGTGACCGGCGGCGTTGATGCGCACGCCCGGCACTGCGGCGAGCGACGCGGTGCCGAGTGGCCGGTACGCCTGGCCCAGCGTACGATACGCTTCGGCGGACAGGCGTTCCACGGCGGCGAGGATCTGCTGGCGATCGCCTTGCGTCATCGGTCGTACGGCACCGTTGACCGCGATGCGGCTGCAGTAGCCGAGCAGCACGTCGGGGGCGCCTTTTTAGCAAAGACGGTGAGACGCCCGGCATCAGTGTTATCCTGCGCGACGACGGTCATGCGTTTGCGATCGGAAGTGAAGGGAATCTCGCCCACGCGCGTGTAGTTCGCGTACTTGCGATCGGCCTTCACCTTACGTGCGGCGACGATAAGCGACACTTCGGTCGGGTCGCCGACGGCTTCCCACGTTATGTCGGAAGCAGCGGAACCATCGCCGGCACCTGTGTTTTCGCGCAGTTCGCCGTCGTTGGCCAGCGCGCCCACTGCGAGCGTGGCGACGGCTTCAAGCTGTGCCGCTTCCTGCGCGAGCGACGGGGTGGATGTAAGCCCGGCATCGGAAATCGCAATCATTCTGCCTTCTGGCGCATAGCCGGTGCCGGTCAGCTGCACCTCACCGCTCGGCGTGACCACGCGTTCCACCGTCATCTCGTTGCGGGTGAGCGTGCCGGTTTTGTCGGAGCAGATCACCGACGCGGAGCCAAGCGTCTCCACGGAATGCAGTTTCTTGACAATCGCATGATGCGCGGCCATGCGCTGCACGCCGAGTGCAAGTACCACCGTCAGAATCGCAGCGAGGCCTTCCGGCACGGCAGCGACGGCCAATGAAACGGCCAGCAGCAGCGAGTCGATTACGTCATGCACGTCGTTGAAACCTTCGGTTAACGCGAGCACCACCAGCACCACGACAGCGATGACGCACACCGCAATGCCGAGGATCTTGGAGACGTAATCCATCTCCTTCTGCAGCGGGCTATCGTCATCATCTGTGGCCTGCAGCAGATCCGCGATTTTGCCGACCTGCGTGCGCATTCCGGTGCTGGTGACGATGGCACGGCCGGTGCCTTGCGTCACGGATGTACCGTTGAACACCATATTGGCGCGATCACCGAGGGCTTTGGCCTCGGCAAGCGTATCGACGTTCTTGCCGACTGGCACGCTTTCACCGGTCAGGCTCGCTTCCGCCACGCGCAGGCTGGCGGAAGCGAGCAGACGTCCGTCGGCGGGAATGGAGTCGCCTTCACCGAGCACGACCATGTCTCCCGGCACCACGTCGACGGTGTTGATGCGTGCGATTTTGCCGTCGCGCAGCACGTTGGTTTGCGGCGCGGTCATTTGGGAGAGCGCTTCGACGGCTTCTTCCGCTTTCGATTCCTGAATGTAGCCGAGTACCGCGTTGACGATAAGGATAAGCACAATGACGATGGCGTCGAACGGCAGTATTTCGCCGCCTTCCGCGCCTGGCGCAGCGTTGGCTTTTTCGATGAACCATGCGATGAGCGAGATGCCGGTGGCAGCGAGCAGCAGGTAGACGAGGGGGTCTTTGAACTGCGCCAGGAACTTCTTCCATTTTGGCACGGGTGGTGCGGATGCGAGCTCGTTCGGCCCGTATTGCGCGAGTCGGCGTTCAGCTTCGGCTTGGCTCAGACCGGTGTTCGGATCGACGCCGAGCGATGCGGCCACGGCTTGCGCGTCGGCAAGCGACGGGTCGATTTTGTGGCGGCTGCTGGTTTTGCTGATCCTGCCGAATCTGCGTGCGATCGCCCGTAGCGGAATCGCCGTCAAAATTGGCATGGGACTGGATGGACTGATCTTTCTTGCGATCATCCATGGTGATCTCCTTGGGAGCGCCGCGGAGTAGTCAGCTCTCCCCCGTCTTACGTATGCCTCGAATCGCGGAAATCGAAAATCCGCGGAATCGCAAGCATTTTGCAAAGGCGAGGCAACGCTGCGCGGTTGTGGGCACCGGGCGGACGCCATCGGCGCATCCTGTTATTATCGCACATCCTCGGCGTGTGAAAAAATGGACATGTGGCGGAACGATGCATGGCACGCGACGGATGCACGATACCATGAAGTGTGATATATTATCGGTAGTTAGTAAAATTCATTACTAAACGGTCGTGCAACATCGCACGGCGCAACCGCAACGATGCAGTGACACCAAGTAATACAGGGGGATGCAAGATGGCAGATACAGCCGAACTCGCAATCGTACATGCAACCACGGCAAGTGCAAGCTGGCTCACCGATCCGACGGTGTTCGCAGCGAACCGCAAGCCGGCACATTCCAGCCACCGATATGTCATCGGCGAGACGAGCGAGCCGAAGCAGAGCCTCGACGGCGAATGGAAGGTTCGTATCGAACAAGCGCGCAACGTGGACGTGGAAAGCGCTCCGTTCGCGGCCGTCGATTTCGAGGATGGCGATTTCGGCGCGATCGAGGTGCCGGGCCACTTGCAGATGGCCGGCTATCTCAAGAACAAGTACGTCAACATCCAATATCCGTGGGACGGTCACGAGGATCCGCAGGCGCCAAATATTCCGGAAAACAACCATGTGGCGATCTACCGCCGTCGATTCGCGCTCGACGCGCAGCTTGCGCGCACGCTGGAAAACGACGGCACGGTCAGCCTCCACCACGGTGCCGCCACCGCGATCTACGTATGGCTTGACGGCACGTTCGTGGGTTACGGCGAGGACGGATTCACGCCGAGCGAAATTCGATGTGACGGAAGCGCTGCGAAACGGCAATGGCAACGCCGCCGATTCCCCCGAAGCCGAGCATACGCTCACCGTCGCCTGCTACGAATATTCGAGCGCCTCTTGGCTGGAAGACCAGGATTTCTGGCGACTGCACGGCCTGTTCCGCACCGTCGAGCTCGCCGCCCAGCCGCATACGCACGTCGAAACCGTGCAGCTTGAAGCCGACTACACCGCAGCCGACACCGCCGGTACGGCCGACACCGCCGAACTCAACGCGGCACTCACCTTGCGCAACCCCGCCGACGCGATGACTATCGAAAGCACGCTGCGCGACGGCGACGGAAATGTCGTATGGGAATCAACGCAGGCCTGCAACGGCGAAATCGCCCTTAATTCCGGCAAAATGACGAACATCGCGCCGTGGAGCGCGGAATCGCCGACGCTGTACACGCTGACCGTACGCGTCGTCGGACATGACGGCGCCATCATCGAAACCGTGACGCAGAAGATCGGCTTCCGCACATTCCGCATCGAAAACGGCATTATGACGCTCAATGGCAAGCGCATCGTGTTCAAGGGCGCGGACCGCCACGAATTCGACGCGAAGCGCGGCCGCGCGATCACCCGCGAGGACATGCTTTCCGACGTGGTCTTCTGCAAGCGGCACAACATCAACGCCATCCGCACCTCCCACTACCCCAACCAGGAGTATTGGTACGACCTGTGCGACGAGTACGGTCTGTATCTGATCGACGACGAATATGGAGACGCACGGCACGTGGGTGGCAAACAATGTCGAGCGTCCTGAAGACGGCATCCCCGGCAGCCGCCCCGAATGGGAGGGCGCGTGCGTGGACCGCATCAACAGCATGATGCGCCGCGATTACAACCATCCGAGCGTGCTGATCTGGTCGCTTGGCAACGAGTCGAGCGCGGGCGAGGTGTTCCGTGCGATGTATCGCCACGCGCACACGATTGATCCGAATCGTCCGGTACATTACGAGGGTTCCGTGCACATGCGCGAATTCGAGGATGTGACGGACATCGAAAGCCGTATGTACGCGCATGCTGACGAAATCGAACGCTATCTGAACGACGGCAGCCCGGCACATACGGACGGTCCAAAGAAGCCGTACATTTCCTGCGAATACATGCACGCAATGGGCAATTCGTGCGGCAATATGGACGAATACACGGCGTTGGAACGCTACCCGATGTACCAGGGCGGTTTCATTTGGGATTTCATCGACCAGGCAATCGAGACCAAGCTGCCCGACGGCACGACACGCATGTGCTACGGCGGCGATTTCGGCGATCGTCCAAGCGATTACGAATTCTCCGGCGACGGCCTGCTGTTCGCAGACCGCACCCCTCGCCGAAAGCGCAGGAAGTCAAGCAGCTGTATGCGAACGTGAAAATTGTGGTTTCGGTCGATGAAGCGCGTATTACGAACGACAATCTGTTCGTGTCTACGGGCGATTATCGCTTCGTGCTGCGGATTTTGGCCGACGGCAAGCCGGTATGGTCGACTACGCGCCGTTTCGACGTGGCCGCCGGCGAGAGCGCTTCATTCGAAGTCGATTGGCCGGTTGATGACTACCGCAGCAACGCCGAAGAGCTGGTTTTGGAGGTATCGCAGCAGCTTGGCAACGCTTGCGATTGGGCACCGGCCGGCTACGAGCTGGCGTTCGGCCAGTGCGTGGTGGCAGGTGCGAAGACCACCGCAGATGCCGTTGACGCGGCCGGAGCTCCGGCCGACGGCACCGTCACCCTTGGCCGCTGGAACGCCGGCGTGCGCGGACAGGGTCGTGAAGCACTGTTCTCCCGCACACAAGGGGGTATGGTTTCATATACGTTCGGCGAGCGCGAATTCGTGCTGCGCCGCCCGTCGATCACCACGTTCCGTCCGCTGACGGACAACGATCGCGGTGCTGGACACGCTTTCGAACGTGCCGCGTGGGCGGTCGCAGGAAAGTATGCGCGTTGCGTCGACTGCGCGATCGCAAATCGTGGAGCAAATGCCGTGGAAGCCACGTATACGTACGAATTGGCGATTCCGCAGCGCACGAAAGTGACGGTCCGTTACGTTGCCGACACGGCCGGCCTCGTTTCGCTCGACGTCGAGTATCCAGGCGAGAAGAGCGGCGATCTGCCAACGATTCCGGCGTTCGGTATCGAATGGGCGCTGCCGGTGGAATATGCGAACCTGCGATTCTACGGCGCCGGTCCGGAAGAGACGTACGCCGACCGCAGGCACGCGAAGCTGGGTGTATGGAGCACGACGGCTGGCGATGATTGCGCGCCGTACCTGCTGCCGCAGGAAACCGGCAATCATGAGGATGTGCGTTGGGCGGAGATCACGGACGATTCCGGCCACGGTGTGCGCGTGAAGCGCGGTGCCGGCGCAAAGCCGTTCGCGATGAGCCTACTGCCGTATTCGAGCACGATGCTGGAAGAGGCGCTGCATCAGGATGAGCTGCCGAAGCCGCGTCACATGTTCCTGCGTCTGCTGGCCGCGCAAATGGGCGTCGGCGGCGACGATTCGTGGATGTCGCCGGTGCATGAGCAGTACCAGCTGCCCGCCGACCAGCCGCTCAGCCTTAACGTGCGGTTCGAGCTGTTCTAAGCTAAGCCAGCTTCAGCCTCAAGCATAACCGCCGATTCGCGGCATAATTCCGGCCGACTTGCCAATAGGCAGGCCGGCCGATTCTGTTGATGGCTGAAAACAGGCAGGGTGCCTAAAATGAAAGCACGTCTTTGAAGCAAACGACGCCTCAAAGCATGTTTTTCTGAAGGAGGGCATCATGAGCTATCCAAATATGAATCCCGGCAATCCCAACGACCCCAGTCAACCACCGCAGCCGGGATACGGCGCCTATGCACCGAGCCAGCAAGCGCAGCAATCGCAACAGCAGGACGGTCCACAAAGCGGCGGACCAGATGCCGAGCAGACCCCTCGCTATTCCGGCAATCCATATGGCAACCCCTACGGCAATCCGTATGGATATCCGTACGGTAATCCGTATGGTTACGACCCGAATAGCCATAGCAACGACAGTGGCGAGTGGGAGCCGGTAAGCCCGTTCAAGTTGGTGGAATCGTGGCTGCCGCAACGCGCGAAGAATGCCATTCGCGGTGTGTACGGCGTGCTCGGCGTGATGGCGATTGTGCTCGGCATTGCGCTACTCATCTGGCCGGGGGTGACGCTGAAGATCGCCGCGGTTGCGTTGGGCGCGTATTTCGTGATTTCCGGGTGATCCGTATCGTCACCGCAATTGTGGAGCTCGGTCTGCCGGGAGGCTGGCGCGTGCTTGACATTCTGGTCGGCCTGTTGCTGACAGTCGGTGGCGTGGTCATGCTGAAGAATGCGACCCTGTCCGGCGCCATGCTGGCAGTGCTCGTCACTATGGTGGTGGGCCTCGGCTGGATGATGGAAGGCGTGATGGCGCTGGTTGAGTCGTGGCATATGCCAAGTTCCGCATGGGCTGTGATTTACGCGCTGATTTCGATTGTGGCCGGCTGCATCATGCTGTTCAGCCCGCTGGCCTCCACCGGTTGGCTGATTCTGTTTGGCGGATGCGCGTTGGTTGCACTTGGCATTGTGGCGATCGTCCGCGCGTTCACGTTTGGCAAGGTCGGCAAGTCCGGCAAGAAGCGCTAACTACGCGTAGTTCTCCCGTATAGGCGATAAACCCATACGGGAGAACGCGACGTGCCGTACGATTGACATGATTTTATAGTCGCGCTATGCTAAGTGAAACGTTTCGACGAAACGATTCGATAAATAGCGGATAGAACGGCACAAGAGGGAGGCGAGACGCATGGCAGGCATCAAAGACGTGGCCCGCGAAGCGGGAGTTTCCGCCAGCACCGTCTCCTATGTACTATCCGGCAAGCGTTCAATCTCTGCGAAAACCACCGACAAAGTCATGGCCGCCGTAGAAAAGCTCGGTTACACTCCGGACGCCAGCGCCCGTAAGATGCGCGGCATGCGCAACCAGATCATCGCGTTGAGCGCCCCGATTCGAGGCGACATCAACCAGGCCAGGTACAACGCCTACTTCCTGCGCACCGCATGGGCCGCAAGGAATGCAGGGTATGACGTGATGTTGCTGACCGGTCCGGATGCAGTGAAGGATATCCGCCGCGTGACGCAAAGCAATCTTGCGGATGGCATCGTGCTGCTCGACGTGGAGCAGGATGACGAGCGCGCCGCTCAATCCGGCACTTTTTCCAAGCCGTGCGTGGCTATCGGCTATCCGTCGTCGCACGCCGGCTGCGCCTGCGTGGACATCGATTTCGCGCTGATGGGCCGCAAGGCCGTCGACTTCCTGTACGAGAAGGGACACCGCACCGTCGTGTTCCTGCGCAACAACGAATCCGACTACAACCGCCATTCCGGTTACGTCGTCATCTTCCGCGAAAGCCTGCTGGCGCACGCGAAGGAGCTCGGCATGACGGTCATCGAATCCGAGCATTACGAAGCGGACAGCTTCGACGCGCAGCACTTCGTCAGCACCGTCTTCGCGCACCCCGACCGCCCGACCGCCATCATCAACCAGGCGAACGCAAGCGTCCTCAGCCAGGTGCTGATGGCGTTGCACGACGCGGGCATGTCGATTCCGCAGGACGTTTCGGTCCTGTCGTGCGGCACGTATTTCGAAGGCGAGCCGACGCGCTTCCCCATCACCGAAATGCCGGTCATGCCGGAGGAGCTGTGCGCCGAAGCCATGAACCTGTTGGTCTCCGCCATCGAGGAGCACACCGACATCAAAGGTTCCGTGGAACTCATCGAACCCGCGCTGAAGCGACGCGGATCCGTTGCGGAAGCGGGGTCCGGCGGAACAATATAGATTTTCCTGCGATTACCGGAAGGCAGAGCGGCCGGACGGAATCGCAAGGCAACATAATTTCATACGGATAATCGAAACGTTTCAATGACGATATAACGGTTCCGAAGAAACCGAACAAACGAACAAGCCGGGCGAAATCCGGCGAATCCAAACGGACCGCGGAATCGCACGCACGTCATCGAAACGTTTCAATACAACCAGATGTGAGCCGTGCCGCAGGGCGCGCCTCAAGAAGGAAACAAGGAGAATAGCAATGAACATCAAACGAGGACTGGCCACACTGGCCATCGCAGCACTGTCGCTGACCTCCCTCGCCGCATGCGGCAGCGATACCGCACAGGACGAGGAAAAGCCGGACAGCCTGTCGTTCTGGTATTACGAAGAGGACGACGCAGGCCAGACTCAGGCTTGGCGTCGCGCGGCCAAGGCCTTCGAAAAAGAGACCGGCGTCAAGATCAACTTCGAGCGCAAGTCCTTCACCCAGATCGCGCAGAACGGCAGCCAATTCCTGAACTCCGACGAAGCGCCAGACCTCATGGAATCCAACCGCGGCAACGGCTCCGCCGGCGTGCTCTCTCCACCATGGGCCTGCTCACCGACCTCGGCGACTATGTCAAGCAGTACGGCTGGGACAAAGAAGGTGACCGGCGCAAACGCAGCAGTCGCCAAGTACGACGAGAACGGCATCATGGACGGCGATACCTGGTACGGTATGACCAGCTACGCTGAATTCCAGCGCGTCTACTACAACAAGGACCTGTTCGCCAAGTACAACATCAAGATTCCGACCACCTACGACGAGTTCGTGGACGCCTGCCAGAAGTTCGTGGACGCCGGCGTGACCCCGATTGCAGCCGACGCGCAGGAATACGGCGTGATGTGGCTGTGGTGGCAGCTCGTTTCCAAGAATGCCGACTCCAAGTTCATCGACAACTGGCAGCTGTACAGGGGTGACGTCGACTGGAATTCCAAAGTGCTGACCAGCTCCGTCAAGACCATCAACGAGTGGCTTGACAAGGGCTTCATCTCCCGCAACGCCACTGGCATGAAGGCCGAGGACACCACGCAGGCCTTCATCAAGGGCGAATATCCGATCTACCAGACTGGTACTTGGAACCAGGGCCGTTTCGTCAAGCAGATCAAGTCGTTCGATTGGGACGCGGCCGTCATGCCGGAATCCAACTACGCAGTCGGCTGCGCAGGCAACCTGCTGGTGATTCCTGAGAAGTCGCACCACAAGGATCTGTCCGCCAAGTTCATCGACTACGTCCTCTCCGATGATGTGCAGAACTTCCTCGGCAACGCAGGCGGCATTCCGGTAGCGGCAGACACCAGCAAGATCACCGACGCGAAGAGCAAGGCCATGATCGAGGAATACGATTCCTACGCCAAGGACGGCAAGCTCAGCTACTACCCGGATTACGCGGCCTCCAACCTCACCGACGCGGTTCCAGCGGGAGTTCCAGGAGCTGGTCAACGGCACCAAGAAGCCGGCAGACGTGCTCAAGAACATCCACGAGAAGTACGACACCGGCGTCGAGGACATGGGCGTCAAGAACAACTAAAAACAACCGATCCTTCCTTTCCATTCCAACTCAATAATGGTGCGGCCCGTCTTCGGGCGGACCGCACCAACCCTTTCCCCCCATACATTCCCGCACGTCGCATCGCGCCAAATCGTGCGTCATCACAGAACAAATCCATCGGAAATCCCTCGGATCATCAATATTTCAAAAGGACTTGCAATGTCTCAAAAGACCAAGCACGAAGCCTCCATGTCGAGACTTCCCGGCAACCGCTCCGTCCGAAATTCGTTCCATACCTCATCCCCGGCCTCATCGGTCTGTTCGCGGTAGTTATTGTTCCGTTCATCTGGAACATCTACCTGAGCTTCACCCGCTGGCGTGGCGTCGGTCCCGTCAAGTGGGTCGGCCTGAAAAACTGGAAACGCCTGTTCTCCGATTCGACGTTCTGGATTTCCTTCGCTAACTCGTTCTGGATCATCGTGGCTATCGTGGTCATCCCTACCATCCTCGGCCTGTTCATCTCGTCTCTGCTCACCGACGTGATCCAAAAGAAGTTCGGCGGCAAAAACCGCTTCCTTCCTGCGCGCGCTGTTCTATTTGCCGCAGCTGCTTCCGGTGGCCGTCGCCGCAATCATCATGGGCTGGATCTTCCGCCCGGAGGACGGTGCCGTCAACGCACTGCTCGCCAAGATCGGCTTGGGTGCATTGCAGCACAACTGGCTGGGCAGCCCTGACAGCGCACTGCCGATCCTCATGTTCATCCTGGTGTGGATCCAGCTCGGCTACCCGATCGTCATCTTCATGTCGGGCCTGCAGCGCGTCGATCCGGACTCTACGAGGCCGCAGGTCTTGACGGCGCCAACTGGTGGCAGAAGTTCCGCGTGGTCACCATGCCGTCCATCATCCCTGAACTGCTGGTGGTCATCCTCACCGCAACCATCGGCGCACTGAAGACCTTCGCTCCGGTCTACCTGCTCACCAAAAGGGCGGTCCGGGCACCTCCACCACGGTTCCGTCGTACTACTCCTACAACCAGTTCTTCCAGGTGCAGCAGGTGGGCTACGGTGCCGCAATCTCCACAGCGCTGACTGTGGTAATCATCGTCTTCTCCATCGTGTTCACCCTCGTGCAGAAGCACGTCGAGAAGGAACTCGTCTGAGAGAAAACCCGAAAAACAATCGCAAGAACATACTAAAAATCCGAAAAGCAAAGGTGCCATCATGACTTATTCCACGTCCACGGCCGCCGCGCGCAAGGCCTCGAAGAAAAACGCAGCACGTGCGTTCCGCAGGTGACTGGATCACCCTGATCCTGCTCGTCGCCGGAGCTCTGCTCGTCCTGTTCCCGCTGCTCGTCCTGACCGTCAACGCGTTCAAGACCTCCGCCGATTACAACGCCACCGGCCCGCTCTCCCTGCCGAAGCACTTCACCATGGAGGGCATCATCTCCTTCTGGACTACCACCAACTTCCCGCTGAAGTTCTGGAACAGCTTCATCATCTCCCTAGTGGTGGCTGTCGCGGCGGTCGTGCTGTCGGTGCTCAACTCCTTCGCGCTCGGCATCGGCAAGGTCAAGGGCAACACCTGGATCGTGCTCGGCATCATGCTCGCCAACATGATGCCGCAGGAAGCGCTGCTCTACCCGCTGTACACCATGTTCAAGCAGGTCGGTCTGTACAACACCAAACTCGCGATCATCATCATCTTCACCATCATCCAAAGCGCCTACGGCACCTATCTGCTGTCCTCCGTATACGGCACGTTCCCGCAGGCCATCCTGAGGCCGCAGCCATCGACGGCGCATCCCGCTGGCAAATCCTGCGCAAGGTGGTGCTGCCAATCTCTTGGCCGACCATCAGCGTGCTGTTTGTGTTCTTCTTCGTGTGGACGTGGAACGAATACATGATCCCAATGGCGTTCCTCATGGGAGATAATGTGCAGACCATTCCGCTGGCACTCGCCACCCTGCAGGGCCAGCGCACGATGGAAGCAACCACGTTGGCATCGGCTTCGCTGCTGAGCATCATCCCGACCATCATCTTCTTCATCATCTTCCAGCAAGCTGTCGCAGGGTATCACCGCCGGTGCAGTGAAGTAACGCGACCCAACAACGCTGGGATGTTGTGAAATAACGCAAAAACAGATACAACCGGCCGCGGCGGCTTTCAGCACCGTGGCCGGCATTATCGACGCCCCACCGCAAGGATCTACGATAGTCGGCAGTGGTAGCGGCGCACCCATTTTCCGCGTTTCCCAACTGTTTAACAAAGGAGAAACAATGAATACTATGGCGACTTCCGGTTTCGGCAACGGTGCCCGCTCGATTCGCTAGAATCGCGACGGACCACGGCCGTACGTTGCGTCAACGCCGAAACCCGACCGGCGGCAAGGGCACTGCAGCCACCGCCGCCAGCGCGCTCGGCGTCACGTAAGGGCAGCCCTTGCATCCAACGATCAAGGCGGGCGATTCGGTCACGCTGATGGACGTCGATGGCCCGGGCGTGATTCGCCACATTTGGATGACGGTCACCGACCGCACTTCCCCCCGACCGGTCGAACGTACTGCGCAATCTCATCCTCGAATTCTATTGGGATGGCGAGGAGACGCCGTCCGTGCAGTGCCCGATCGGCGATTTCTTCTGCTGCGGTCACGCACAGGCCTGCCGTATCAATTCCATCCCGATCATGGTGGTGCCAAATCGAGGTTTCAACTGCTATTTCGCCATGCCGTTCGAACACGCGCGCATCGTGCTGCGCAACGACCACTAACGAGGACGTGCCCGCGTTCTTCTACCAAATCGACTACACGGCATACGACGCGCTGCCAGCCGATGCGATGCGCTTCCATGCGCAGTGGCGCCGCGAACGCGTCACCGAAATTGCCCGTGACTACACGATTCTCGACAATGTGCACGGCCATGGCGCGTACTATCGGCACCCCGGCCTTTTGCGCTGACCGCGCTGGAAAGCCGCTGGTGGGGCGAAGGCGAAGTCAAGATGTACATCGACGGCGATGAACAGTACCCGACGTGGTGCAGCACCGGAGCGGAGGACTACTTCGGCGGCGCGTGGAGTTTCGCCGACTTCGACGAGCATGGCCGCATGCGCGAGAACACGTTCACCGGACCGTACCTGGGATTCCCGTTCTATTCGCAGCGTCTTGCCGCACCGCGAAAGCGACTACTGGGATGTGGGCCACACCCGTCATGCGCGGCCTGTACCGCTGGCACATTCCGGATCCGATTTATTTCGATTCTGACCTGCGCGTCACCTGGCAGCAGATCGGCACCGAGGAAGCCGGCAATTTCGAGCGGCAGGATGACGTCGCGTCGGTGGCATACTGGTACCAGCTTGAACCGCACACGCCGTTCGATCCAATCGGTGACCGTCACTTCCGTCAGCCCCGCTGATTTACGATTATTCCGCTGATTTACGCCGATATCGCCGTATCGTGCGTTGACATGGGAATGGATATGTTCCGTCTCGTCAGCGTACGATACGGCGATTGTGTTGTTATGCGGGCACAGTAATCACATTTTCTTCAAGATAACCCGATGATTTTACAATAGAAATGACGATTGCGGCATGCCAGACGCATACCGACGTGCGTATAGTAAAGGCACAACAGAAAAACAACAGAAGAACGAAGAACAAGAAAAACAACACAATAGCGACGCACCGCACGATGTAGAGAAGAAAAAAGAAGCAAGAAACCAGGCGGTCGTCCGAAAGGAAACATCATGAAGAACAACAACACTTTCAACCAGATCCTCAACTCCAACCTCGCTTCCATCGATCCGGGCTTCGGCCAGTTCGCACTCGCCAAGGCCTCCGCTGATCTGATGAAGAAGGTCCTCAACAAGTAAGACCTTCAAGCAGGAAGGCAAGCCGAACCGCGTCAGGCCATCTCTTTGAAACAGACCGCGTGAGGCACCGCCGCAGCGAACGCTGCGGCACCGATTCTTTCTTTCCGATTTTTTAAATCGCGGGAGGCCGCGATTCCAACCGAATCGCGGCCTCCCGCGCTTTTTTCATACGCGCACATGCACCCCTTGTCTTGCCGGCAATGTCCATTATTTGTGCCACACAATCACGCCAATACATCGCTTTCCGTCAACTTCGCACGAACTTAACAGCAACTTACCAGCGAACTTAACAGATGCGAAGTTGCCGTTAAGTTATGTTAAGTTGTCTGGCAAGTTCGGTGGCGTATCTACCGCACGCCACCTGCGCAGCGCAACCGCTACAGTTCCTCCATCGCAAGATTGCGGGCTGCGGCGCGTTCGCGGGGGCCACGCGTCACGGTAGAAGCCGATCGCCACAATTACGAACATCACCGTGCAGCAGGTCCACAGCACATGGCGCCCGAACGCGTTCAGAATCCAGCCTCCGACCAACGGCGAGAACGCATTGGACAGCGACCACACCAGGTTGTACAACCCCTGATACGTGCCGCGCACGTCCTTTCGGCGCGATGTTCGCCACCGTCGTGGCGGCGATGGGGAACGTGCCCAGCTCACCGAGCGTCCACAGCACAGTCGCGACCGCGAACGCCACCCACGAATTCGCGCCGATCTGGAACGCATAGCCAACCGCGGTGATGGACATGCCGAGCACCAGCACGCGGGTGTTGCTCATGCGCTGGAACAGTGCGATCGCAGGAATCTGCAGCAAACACAGAATGCCTCCGTTGATGGTCAGCAGGCTGGAATATTCGTCCGTGCCGAGACCGATCTGCGTCATGGAAATCGGCAGACCGCTGACAATCTGGTAATACGCCAGCGTGTACAGGAACATCAGCACCACCATCGACATGAGCGCTTTGTCGGTGCAGGCACGACGATAGCTGCGCCAAATGGAGAATTTCGATTGCTGCGATTGAGCCGTTTGCGCAGTGCCAGAACGTTCCACAGGTTGTTCCACGGAACGTTCCACGGAGCGTTTCACAGACCGTCCGACACCGTGCACGCCCAGCCCGGCCTCTTTGAAGAATGCCATCATCAGCAACGTAGCGAATACCAACACAGCCGCTTCCGCATAGAACATCAGCGAATAGGAGATTTTGACCAGCTGGTTGGCGATGATCGGGCCGATAGCGAAGCCGAAATTCGCAGCCCATGTTTGCAGCGAATACGCACGCTTTTGCTTGCGGAACGGCACCACGTCGGAAACGTAGGCCGCGACCGCGGGCGTTGGCATGGAGGAAATCGCGCCGTAAATCAGCAGCGCAATCGCCATAATCCATGGATTGCCGATAAACGCCAGCAACACCAGCATCACGGCGGAACCGAGGTTGCCGATGACGATCATCGCCGGCCGGCCGAACCGATCGGACAGCGCACCCCCGTACAGGCAGCCGAAAAATGCCGCCGAAGCCATACATGGAGACGATCGTGCCGGCAACGCCCCGCACTCACGTGCATGTCAGACACGAGATACATGGAAAGAAACGAGGTGACGAAACGGCCCATCCACAAAATAAGCAACGTGACCCACAGGCCCCAGAACATGATGGGCAGTCCGAAAAACTCTCTTTTCCATTCTTTTCATCATACTTGGCCGACCGCCTGCAGCCGAGCCGCTTTTCTGAAGCGCTTTTCCCGAGGCACTTTTCCCGGGGTGCTGGGACAATAGACGGTTATGGGAGCAATGAAAAAAAAGGACCGACCAAGGGGTCGGGCGGAAAGCATCGTAACGCGTTGAAGGGCAAGGGGCCGACCCCAAGGCCGAAAAATCGCGTGTATCACAAGGCATACAAGGCCAAGAAGGCAGCCGATCGCCGCAAGATGGCCGATCCGCGACTGGCGGCACGTCGTCGCGTGGCAAAAGTTCACGTCGGAATCCGACGATCTGGTCATCGGTCGTAACGCGGTGCTTGAGGCGCTGCGTTGTGGCGTGCCGGCAACCACGCTGTATGTGGCGGCACGTATCGAGCATGACGATCGCACGCGCGAAATCGTGCGTCTCGCCGGCATCCACGGACTGCATCTGCTGGAAGCCGACAGGCTCGAAATGGACCGTATCGCACGCTCGTCGAACCATCAGGGCGTGGTGCTGAAGGCGCAACCGTTCCAGTATTCCTCGCTGGCAGAGCTCGTGGACCGCGCCGATAAGAAGGCGCGTGCCATGGAAGCAGCCGATTCGGAAAGCGCGCGCATCGCGGCACGTCCGCTGTTCATCGCACTGGACGGCGTCACCGATCCGCAGAACCTCGGCGCGGTCATCCGTTCCGCGGCCGCATTCGGCGCGAACGGCGTGATTCTGCCGGAACGTCGTTCCGCTTCGGTCACCGCCGCCGCATGGAAGGTGTCGGCGGGCGCCGCAGCGCATATGCCGGTGGCTCGCGTGGTGAACCTGACGAAGGCGATCGAAAGCCTGAAGGAACGTGGCTACTACAGCGTCGGCCTTGACGGCGGTGGCGATGCGCTCGTCGGCGAAACCGGTTTCGAAACCGATCCGCTGGTCGTTGTGCTCGGTTCGGAAGGCAACGGCCTGAGCCGTCTGGTACGAGAGGCTTGCGATTCGATCGCCGGCATTCCGATGTCGAATATGGTCGAGTCGCTGAACGCGTCCGTCGCGGCCGGCATCACGCTGTACGCCGTGGCGCGCGCACGTCGTGAAGCGGCTGCCGCAGCCAAGTAATCGTTTATTACGATATTTATGAAAAAGCTCAAGCCTTATGGCTTGAGCTTTTTCATATGCCATTAACGGCTAATGGCTCCACACCGCAGCGTCCGGATCATCGTCCGGGTTGTAGCCGTCCTCGTCGGTGCCGTAAGTGTATTCGTCATCGATCACGCCGGAATCGGCCTCGGCGTTCAGCGCGTCGACATCCTTCGAATCGAGCTTGTACTGCGGCAGCACGTTCTCCACATAGCTCTTCACGGCTTCGGTCATGGACACGTCGTGGCCGGCCTTCTCCGCAAGGAACCAACGATGGTCGAGTACCTCATGGAAGAACTGCGCCGGCTCGATCTGGGAGCGGTATTCGCGCGGAATCATGCGCACGGTCGGCTCGAACACCTCGCGCATCCAGTCGGTGGCCACGATTTCGAGATCCTCGCCATCACGCCACGTGGAGGTGCGGTAGGCGTCCAGATCGTTGAGCAGACGGCGGGCCTGGTTCTCCTGCACGTCAAGGCCGGTCAGTCGCAGCAGCTTGCGGTTGGCGTAGCCGGCGTTCCACCACGCGCGGACGCACCAGCACGCGCTTGCCGTCCTCGGCGGTCTTCATTTCCAGCTCGTCCACGTCGAAGCCCAGCTCGTTGAGCTTGTTGACGCGCTGCTCGATCTTCCACATTTCGTCCGGGTTGAACTTGTCGGTGTCGGTCAGGGCGCTCCACAGCGAGTGGTAGCGATCAACCAGGCGGTTTCCGATTTCGATTTCGTCCACGTTGCTCGGCAGCAATGCGCCGGAAGACAGATCCATCAGTTCGCCGATGATGTTCGTACGGGCCAAATCCACATCGTATTCACGCTGGCCTTCGGTGAGGTTCACCTGCAGATCGCCGGTTTCGGCGTCCACCAGGAACGCGGAGAAAGCGTCGGCGTCACGCAGGAACAGCACGTTAGACAGGGACACATCGCCCCAATAGAAGCCGGCCAGGTGCAGACGCACCATCAGCACGGCAAGCGCGTCGATGAGTCGTTCGGCGGTGTCGGGACGCAGGTTGCGGGCGAACAGCGCGCGGTACGGCAGCGAGAATTTCAGATGCTTGGTGACCAGGATGGCTTTCCCCAGCGGCTCACCTTGCGCATTATGGCGGCCGGTGACCACGGCGATCGGCTGCACGGTAGGCAGTTCCAGCTTCTGCAGTCGGCGCAGCAGCTCGTATTCGCGTTCCGCCACGTTGCGTGTGATTTCCTTCATGGCGTAGACTTCGTCGCCCACGTGCACGAAACGCACCACGTGCCTGGAGATGCCTCGCGGCAGGTTGACCAGCAGGTCCTCAGGCCATGTTGCCAGCGGCTTCTCCACGGCAGCGTGAACATCTTCGGATTCGAACTCGCGGCGGTGATCTTCAACGCCTGCGGCTCCGGGCTCTGCGCTGCGGGGTCCTCGGCCTTCACGGAAGTGGCCTTAAGCACACGGGGATCCATCTGTGGCAATTCATGTGATTCCATAGCTCTTCAATTTACCCGCTGACCTACCCACGGCAGGCGGCAAAGGGACTACGAGTGTCACGATGAGAACAGCGGGAAAAAGAAAAGCCCCGCACCAACGCGGGGCTTTTCCAACGAGACAATAAGAGAGGAAAGAGAATGTCTCGTTTAATGGTTGACGGACGTTTGCAATATCCGCCAAGTATTGGTTCAACCACCCGCCAAGCGTTCCATAAGGAACGCCTGACGGTTGGTTACGTTATCGTCTCAGTTCAGACGCAGCTCGGTGGACGGAGTTTAACAGGTGCATCTTTGGACGGGTCGATTTGATCTTGACGGTATCGCCGACCTTCGGAAGAGCACGCGGGTTCACGCGGATCGTGGTGAGGTTGTTCTGATCGGACATCATGGTGGACGCCTCAGCAGCGGAGCCATCGGTGATGATGTTGCCGTAGATGTAGTCGTCGGAGCCCAGATCCTCAACGTTCATGACCTTGAGGGAGAAGGCGTTGGCCTCATCCGGGCAGCCAGGAGGCGTCTTCCGGACGGAAGCCGACCACAATCTGGCCGTTGTCTTCGGCGGTGAGCTTGTTGACGGCCCTCAGTCGGCAGATCCACGGTGTCCTCGCCGATCTTTTTGCCTTGCCGTTGACCACCGGGTGGGTGTTGATGTTCATCGACGGGGAGCCGATGAAGCCAGCGACGAAGACGTTGGCGGACGATCGTACAGCTCAGTCGGAGCGCCGACCTGCTGCAGAATGCCGAGCTTGATGACGCATATACGATCACCCATGGTCAGAGCCTCGGTCTGATCGTGGGTCACGTACAGGGGTGGTGACACCCAGTTGACGACGCTGCAGAGCGGCGATCTGGGTACGGGTTGCACACGGAGCTTGGCGTCGAGGTTGGACAGCGGCTCATCCATGAGGAAACCTTCGGCTCACGGACGATTGCACGGCCCATAGCCACGCGTTGACGCTGACCGCCAGACAGAGCCTTCGGCTTACGATCGAGGTATTCTCGGTCAGTCGAGGATCTCAGCGGCCTTCTCGACGCGCTTGCGGATCTCTTCCTTCGGGTGCCGGCGATCTTTCAGGGCGAAGCCTCATGTTGTCGGCGACGGTCATGTGCGGATACAGAGCGTGTTCTGGAACACCATTGCAGGATGTCGCGGTCCTTCGGCTGCATCGTGGTGACGTCCTGCCACCGATGAGGATGTCCCCCTTGTTGACCTTTTCGAGGCCTGCAGAGCATGCGCAGGGTCGTAGACTTACCGCAACCAGACGGGCCGACCAGCAATCAGGAATTCGCCATCCTGATGTCGAGGTTCAGATCATCCACAGACGGCTTGTCATTGCCCGGTAGATACGAGTAACATGGTCGAATACGACTTCTGCCATGATTTTTGTCATCCTTTCAGAGGCAGGTACGTGCCTCACGATCCGTTGTAAAGGGATTTTGTTCGGTGCCCATCCTCGCGGCTTAC